>Ga0302147_10000154_pt1 | contig 33671 bp, 27 predicted proteins | sample I_Bog_E3_2_FD_192438 | JGI IMG/M metagenome (GOLD analysis project Ga0302147, IMG submission 192438) | Peat permafrost microbial communities from Stordalen Mire near Abisko, Sweden - I_Bog_E3_2 | ecosystem: Environmental > Terrestrial > Soil > Wetlands > Peat | place: Sweden: Abisko, Stordalen...
CGAGACGGACGCCGGGGCCGATGACAACGTAGGCGCCGATGTGGGCTTCCGGGCCGATCTCGGCTGTGGGATCGACGACGGCGGTCGGATGGATGCCGGGAGCGTAGGCGGGCGGCTGGTAGAAGAAGCCGAGGGTGCGGGAGAAGGCGAGGTAGGGATTCTTGATGCGGAGGGTGGCGGCGGCGATCTGCTGAAAATCGGGCTCGACCAGCACCGCGGCGGCCTTGGTGGTGCGGGCCAGCGAGGTGTAGCGGGGGTTGGCGACGAAGGTGACCTCGCTGGGGCCGGCGTCTTCAATTCCTTTGACGCCAGTGACTTCGAGGTCCGCGTCGCCGCGCAGCTCCGCGCCCAAACGGGTTGCCAGTTCGCCTAGCTTCATCGATTGGATTGTACCGGATGAGGCGTGCCCGGTCCTGTGTGGTGATACATTGTTGGGCATGAATCGCGCAGCTCAATGTCTCGTTGTTTTCGCACTTTTTGGACTCGGCGGTCCCCTCGGCTCGCAAACGACGCAACATCCTAAGCTGCGCCGTCACTGGTCAGAGACTGAAACGGAGACACTGTGGAGGGAGCGGTACACCAATTGCGACTACGGGTTTTACGTCCTGCTCGGTGACGGTGTGATCGGTCACGACACGCTTCCACCTAGCCCAAATCACGGTTTTGTCGTTTCATTGTCGGACGTCGGCAGAATGAAATCGGTTTCTGGCGATGAGGCCAGGCTGGTATGGGTGGACGCGCACTACGACGAGACCGAGGAAGAGTCGGATCCGGACAAAGGAAATAGCACACGACTTGCGGGGCTACCTGCGACCATCTCAACCGCTGAGTCACCATCGCCGAGCGGAATCGTGGTGGACGAGGGGATTCGTGCCGTGCGTTCCGGAATCGTGTATACAGTCTCGCTGCATACGACCCAAAAAGACAGGGTCGCGGATGAAAAGGAATTTCGCAGGATTGTGAATGGATTCAAGCTACTGAGGCTTCCTAAGGGCGCCTGCAGCAACGGTTGATTCGGCGAAGCTGATAAGGATTCAGCAAGTTAGCGTGCGCGGCACGCACATAGCGAGTCAGCAAGTCAGCGGGGCATTGGTTAATGTACGTTCCAGAAGATCATTAAGGAAGTTGGTGGACGGCTATTCGCCATCAGAATCCTGGGAGAAGAGCTCGGTCTGGGGTGGGGTGGGGACGCGCTTGCGGCCGGGTGCGCCGATCAGGCTGACGGCTTCGAGGGTCTGGATGGCCTGGCGGGGGATGTAGATGCGCTGGGTGTTGGAGCGGGTGTCTGGCGGGGTGAGCAGCAGGCCGGCGCCTTCGATGAGCGAGCGGTCGTTGGCGGCCAGGCCCTCCAGCTCTTCGCCGTCGGTGAGAGTCATGCGCAGCCACAGGCCGGCGGTGCGGGGGCGTATGGAGAAGCGCTTGTGGAGCAGGCGCTCGGGGTTCGCCTGGTCGGCTGACGAGGTGGGGAAGTCGCGGACGTAGCAGACCCACTTGACCTGGTCCCAGGCGATGCGGAGGACTTTGCCGGACTGGTCGAGGATTTCGAGCTCGGGGTCGTCGGGGGCGAAGGCGGCGCCTGCATAGCCGGCGCACCAGTCCCGCGAGAACTTGCGCACAATCACCGGTTTGCGGACGGAGGCCATCGCTTTGGATTGTCGCACGTTCCGGGATCGGAGGGGGCGGGCCGTGCCGGAATAGGTTCCAAGGAAAGCACGGAGGCGCCGCAGCGGGAAAAAGCAGCAACTCCGGTGCAACATGCTCTAGACCTTGGCAGCCAGTTGTGTTAATGTACTGGTTTGTTCCCTCTGCGGGATGTGCGCTAAGCGCAACAACATCAGATACTTGGCAGAGGCGAAGCACGGCGGAAGCAGGGAACTGAATGCCCGACTACATCTACCTCATGGAAAACCGGCTTTCTGCCGACCAACAGCACGCTCTGCGCCAGTTGCGCGAGGCGACCCGGGAAGCGGGAATGATTCTCTTCCTGACCGGGGACGCGGTGCGGGACCTGACCAGCGGTCACGCCGTGCGCGACCTGGAAGTGGCCGTTCACGGGAACGCGCTCAAGCTGAAGAAGATCGCCGAGAAACTGGGCGGCAAGGTCTGGGGCGAAGACGAGGCTTCAAAGAGCCTGTACCTGTGTTTTCCGGGAACAGTGCGGGTGGACGTGGTGAGCACCCACCGGTCTGAATATCCCAAACCGGGCAAGGCCGTGAATCATCCGGCATCGATACAGGAAGACCTGCGGCGGCGGGATTTTACCGTCAACGCGATGGCCATTTCGCTCAACGAGGGCTCGTTTGGGCTGCTGATGGACCCGCTGAATGGGGCTGCGGACATCGAGGCGCGGACGCTGCGGCTGGTTTCGAACTACGGGTTCCTCGAAGAGCCTTCGCTGCTGATTCGGGCAACACGCTACGGGGCGCGGCTGGGTTGGGAGTTGGACCCCAAGACCCAGACGCGGTATGAAAACGCCAAGGGTGAGGGCGTGATCGAGTACCTTTCCGACTTTGCGCGCAGCCAGGAATTGGAACAGATTGGGCATGAAGAAGATGGCCTGAAGGTGCTGCGGGCGCTCGAGGCCGAGGGCTGGATGAAGGTTCTGTTCCCGGCCTGGACGGCGGCCAAGGCCGACGAAGAGAAGCTGAAGGCGCTGCACGACCTGACGGTCGAGCTGCTGCTGCAAGGGGTTCGCCCGGATATGTCTGCCGCCCAGATGCAACTGCTGACGTCCAAGCTGGCGAGCAGGGACCTGAGCGCTCTGAAGAAGCTGATGCTGCGCCCCGGGTTCGTGGAAGAGTGGAACAGCCTGGACGCGCTGGCTGCCGGGTTCGCGAAGGTACTTTTGTCCAAGGACAATGCGATCCCCTCGACAAGCTTCAAGCTGTTCATGAGCTACGATCCGGAAGCGGTTCTATGGCTTGGATTCACGAGCAAGGACACGGCGGTTCGCGAGCGCTTTGAGCTGTTCCTGAAGGTGTGGCCGGAGGCGAAGCAGCGGATTCCGCACGCGCTGATGCAGGAGATGCGGATTACGCCGGAGTTGGCGACCTACAACGAGATCGTACACAAGGTGTTCCTGGAGCTGATCGATGGGCGTTTGAGCACGCCGGAAGAAGCGCGCATCTTCCTGGAGCCGCATTCGCCGCCGGCTCCGCCTCCGAAGGAGGTCATCAAGCGGCCCAGGGCCAAGCGTGGCGCTGAGGCCAAGGTGAAGGAGCGCTCGTACGACGACGATGAGGATTCCGAGGATTTGGACGAGGACGGCGACCTGGACGACATCGGTGGCGACGACGACGAAATCGATTTGGGCATCAGCCTTCCCAAGGTGGAGCTGGATGCAGAGATTGCGGACGATGTTGACCCCGCGGACGAAGAGAAGGACGAAGAGGAGCCGGAGCCGGCTCCTGTGAAGCGTGGTTCGAAGGCTGCTGCTGCGCACAAGGCGGCTCAAGTGAAGGAAACGCCTGCACCGGTCAAAGTGGAAGCGCCGACCGTTCCGAAGCCGGCAACGCCTGCCAAGCCGGAGACGAAGGCTGCGGTGAAGCATGTCTCCGCGCCGGTGAAGGCCAAGCCCGCGCCGGTAAAGAAGGCAGCGCCGGTTGCGTCCAAGGCGGTGAAGGCAAAGCCCGCGCCGGTGAAGAAGGTTGTGGCCAAAGCGCCGGTGAAGCCGGCCGTGAAGGTTCCAGCCAAGGCTCCTGCGAAAGCGCCGGTGAAGGCCAAGGTTCCACAAAAGAAGGCTGCGCCGGGAAAGGCGGCTCCTGCGAAGGGGAAGGCTCCGGTCAAGAAGGTTGCGCTTCCGATCGAGCATTCAAAACCGGCCGCGAAGAAGCCTGCGGCAAAGGTTGGCAAGAGGCGCTGAGATCGAGACGGACGACCTCTATGGCGCGGGATGAGTCGAGCACATCTGGGGCATAGCCCGTGCGACGAGGTAGGAGTAAAGCTCAACTCCCATCAGCCCAATCTGAGCGCGACGCTGATTTCGTTTTCGTGGACCCCCAAAAATTCCGCAGGGGCTGAAGCCCCACTCATTTTATGGGCTTCATTGGCGCGACTGAACAGGCTGCGGAAAAAGGCTCATTCGGGGTTGAATTCGACTGCAGCGGCGCAGGGGCTAAAGCCCCATTCTCTCTTTTAAACAACTTATGGCACCCTTCGACTGCGCTCAGGGCAGGCTATGAAGTCGTGCCCCTTCGCACATCTACGTCAAGGTGGAGTTTTTCCGCAAGCTGTGAAGTCGTGCCCCTTCGCACATCTACGTCAAGGTGGAGTTTTTCCGCAAGCTATGAAGTCGTGCCCCTTCGCACATCTACGTCAAGGTGGAGTTTTTCCGCAAGCTGTGAAGTCGTGCCCCTTCGCACATCTACGCCAAGGCGGATTTTTCCCGCAAGCTGTGAAGTCGTGCCCCTTCGCACATCTACGCCAAGGTGGAGTTTTTCCGCAAGCTGTGAAGTCGTGCCCTTTCGCACATCTATGTTGGATCAGCTGTGGTCTTGGTTAGCCGGCGGCGGCTACGGCTTCGTTTGAGACTGCCGCGACCATCTCGCGAATGGAGTTGATCACCAGATCGGGCTCGTCGAGGTGGATCCAGTGCGCGCTGGCCGGGGCGATGACCTGCTGCACGTTGTCCCCGATTTGTTCGAGGCATTTTTCAGACAGCGGCGTGGATTTGCCCGGCGTGAGCACGGTAACCGGGATGCCGCGTATGGGCTCGGCGTCCTTCATCTCGCGCACCGTGTCGGGAACGGCTTCAACGTGGTCGGACATGCCCACGTAATAGCTGGGACGCGACCAGTGTGCGGCGACGATGGGCCAGACCTCGCGGGGCATCTTGCCAACCTCGTCGGTGACGCGGGCCAGCACATGACGTCCGCCGGCGCCGGCAGCACCGGCGAGCTGACTTGAAATGCGGCCCGACCGGCAAAGCAAGGAAGTGACCGCAAGGCGGGCGAGGCCGAAGCGCGCAATTGGAACCGCATAGCGCGATAGCTTCTTGCCGCGATCGAGCTGGGACTGCTTGGTCGGGTCCATGGGCGGCCATTCTTCACAGCGCATGGGGTCGACCAGCAGGACGCTGGCTACGTCTTCCGGATAGAGCAGGGCATAGCGGCGCATGACCAGGCCGCCGAAGGAGTGTCCCACGAGGATGTAGGGGGGCTTGATGCCGGCACGCTGCAGCATGGAGTGCAGTTCGTGGGCGATGTTGCCGGGGGTGCGGGCGGTGCGGCTGGGGCTGCTCCAGCCAAGTCCTCCGCGGTCGTAGGAAGCGGTGTGGTTGAAGCGGGCGACGATCTCCTGGATGTGGAACCAGTTGAGATTGGTGGCGGCGATTCCGGCTTCAAACAGGACGGTCGGGCCGCCGGTGCCCTTTTCAAGCAGATAGAGACGGCACTTGCCGCCGATGTCAACCCAGCGGCCGGGGCTGGCGTAAAGGCGCCGGTCGCGATGGGAGCCGATGAGCTGGTAAAAAAAGCCAACGGAGATGATGACTGCGGCGATCGAAAGAATCCAAAGAACAATGACCATGAGGGACATCCTAGAAACGAGTGAGTTGCTCGGGGCTGAAGTCCCCGAGGCTGAGATTGGCTTTCGGGCTGCCGCGATCAACGATGAGCAGCGTGGAACCCGTCTTGCCCCTCATTTTTACTTCAATTTGGGTTGCCGACCACAGGCCGCCGTCGTGACGCAGGCCGAAGGAGGTGAACTCTTTCACAGCCCCGGTGCCCTTCAGTGTTTTTTCAACGTATACAGGAAAGGCTATGGTGTGGTCCAGCCAAGATTTGACTTCGGCGTAGTGGGTTCTATCGGCAGTGCCGGGCAGGCTCTTGAAAACGTCGCAATCGCGCGCACCGTACTTTGTCTCTTCTTGAAATGTCTGGGTCGGCCAGAAGAACTGCGGTTCCAGGAAGTCCTCATAGCTGAACCCTGGGCCGAGCGGGCCTTCGGTCCACTTGTCGAAGGGGAGGATGGCGGGAGTCTTGTCGCCGGGGTGGGCGATTTGAATCTCGCTCTGGCCGCCGGGGCGCATTTCCAGCAAGATATGGGCGCGAGCCTCGGCCGGCAAGGTGATGTCCACCATGACGCGGAGGACACCGGGGAACCAGTGGCCTTTCATGGTAATTCCGTAGCTGGTGCGGGCGCCGCTGGCGTCAACCCGGACAAGGTGTCCGGTGGCGCGAAAGTCCGCCGCGTGCACACGATCGCGAGAGGCTGCAATCGCCGTGGCTGGATCGGCGGCATGCGCGGGAAGCGCGCAGGCCAGGATCGCAGTCAGCACAATACAGTGGAGGTTCATTTCTCAATTTTACCGTCCCGGATACGGATGTGCCGCGGCGCGGACGCAGCAATGTCGTTCTCGTGGGTAATGACGATGAGGGTCATACCGCGTTTTTCCTGGATTCCGATCAGCATCTCCATGATTCGGGCGGAGTTGACGCTATCGAGGTTGCCGGTGGGCTCGTCTGCCAGCAGGATCTCAGGCGCATTGGCCAGAGCCCGCGCGATGGCGACTCGCTGACGTTCGCCCGCCGAAAGCTCGTTGGGGTACTGATGCAGCCGGTGCTCCAGGCCCATTTCGACCAGGAGGGTGCGGGCGCGGTCCGCCCGGTTTTGAGCGTGCAGTCCGCCGGCCAGCATGGGCACCTGTACGTTTTCCAGGGCGTTGAGGGTGGGCAACAGATAGAAGGCCTGGAAGACGAAGCCGATGTGTTCGGAGCGGTAGCTGTCCAGATCGATATGGGTTCCGAGCAGCGAGTCCTGAAAGAGGACCTGGCCGCTGGTGGGCGAGTCGAGACCGCCAATCAATTGCAAGAGGGTGGATTTGCCGCTGCCGCTGGGGCCGCTGATGGCCACGTATTCACCGGCATGGATGGCGAGATCGACGCCGCGCAGGGCCTCGATGCGTCCCTCGTCGTAGCTTTTCTTCAGATCGCGGACTTCTAACAATGGTCTAGGGTCTTTCATCGAATCTCCGAGGCCAGCGTTGCGAGCGAAAATTGGGTCAGACAAGGGGGAGTCCGAAGGCTGTGGCGGGCCCACCGTCGAGGACGACAACGAAGTATGGCCCAATTTTCGCCGCAACCCTTCGGGACCGGGCCAATTTTCCCGATTTCGTTGTCGATCGTCGCTAGCAGACACCCGGTAAGCGTCACTCCTCACTCCTAGAACTCGTGAAAATTGGCTCCGGTCGCTGGCCCCGGAGATCAGATGGCAGACCCTCAGTCATGGCGGAGCGCCTCCACGGGGGAGAGATGCGCGCCGCGCCATGCGGGGAGTGCGCCGGCGGCCAGACCGGAGACTACGGCGATGGCCAGCGCTTCAAGCAGATGGAGGGGATCGATGGAGGCCGAGACGACGCTTGCGGTTTGGGGCAGGGTGGAGAGCAGGTGCAGCGCGCCCCATCCGAAGCCGATGCCGATGATTCCGCCGCCGAGGCCGAGGACGACCGCTTCCAACTGGATGAGGACGAGAACTCGCCAGCTTTTCCAGCCGATGGCGCGGAGAATGCCGATTTCGCGGGTGCGCTCGAAGACCGACATGGCCATGGTGTTGGCGATGCCGAGAATGCCCATCAGCAGCGCGATGGACGAAGTACCCCAGGCAACCGCGTGGGCCAGGGTCACGAACTGGTTGTTGCTGGCGCGCTCAGAGGCGAGCTGGGCGTTCAGGCCGGGCAGTGCGGCTTCAATCTGTTTCTGGGCGCGCTTGAGGTAAGCGGCTTCAGGTTCGCCGGCAGGAGCGGGACGAAGCCGCACATGGAAGCCGGAGACTTTGCCCTGGAGGCTGGAGAGCACCTGCAACTGGTCGATGGGCATGATGACGGCTCCGGCTTCGAGGGCGGTTCCGCCGTGAAAGACGCCGACCACCGTATAGGTAGAGCCCTGAATCTCGATCTGGTCACCGACCGCTTTGTGCATGCTACCGGCCAGAACGTCGCCGAGCAGGACTTGTGGCTTGCCGTTCTCAAACTTCTTGCCGGAGAGAAAGGTGAGGGAGTCGAATTCATAGGAGTCGGCGCGCCAGCCAAAGACCAGCGCATTGACCTCGGGCGTGAGGTCGATCATGTTGAAGACCATGGGGCTGGCCTGGGAGACGACCGGCACGGCGCGCAGTTTGGGTTCAATGGAGGCGTCGACGGAGGTGTTGAGGAAGGTCTTGTCGACGACGGCGATGTCGGTTCCGCTGCTGGAGTAGAGGCGCATCCACTCGTGCTCAAAAGAGCGGGAGAAGCCGACCAGGGCGACGAACGCGCCAATGGCCATGCCGATGCCGACCAGCGTCAGCGCAGTGCGGAGGCGCCGGCGCCACAAGTTCTTCCATGCGAAACCCGCGAAGGATAATTGAGAGGCCATGAAGTGGGATAAGTCCTCAGGTGTTCAGATGCAATAAAGGAGCCCGCGCGCAAATCAATCGGGCCAGTGAGTCACAGTCCATGGGGTATCCCTGGGGATGGAATCCAGGAACCAGGGGCGAGTTGGCGATGGATCGAGGGGGTTGAATGCGAAAAAGGACAGCCGGTCTTTGGGCGGCTGCCCTTCTCTTATGCTCTTCGATCGGAAGGTTCCCGAACAGGAAACGGGCAGGGAATCGTCCTTCATGCATTGCTGTTGGCGTGTTGAGCCGACTGAACGAACGCCGAAGAGCCTTGCTGAGTGGAAGTGCGGTCCGATGCTCACGAAGGGCACCGGAACCCATGGAGTTTATTAACGGCCTCGTCCGCGCGAGCTTCCGCCGCCGCCGCCGCCGCTGCCTTTGCGAGCCTGGTAACAATCCCGGCAAAACACCGGACGATCGCCACGCGGTTCAAAAGGCACTGTTGTAGGCTGACCGCACCCCGAACAAATCACAGGTGTTCCCTGTGCCGGAGCCGAACGGTAGCCGGAGCCCCCCTGGTCGTTTTTCTTTGCCTGACGGCAAGTCTTGCAACGCTTTGGGGTCGAATAACCGCGTTCCTGGAAGAACGCCTGATCAGCAGCGGTGAAGGTAAAGTCCTGCCCGCAATCGCTGCACGTAAGTTGAATATCTCCGGCCATGGGTCTCCTCGTGGAGATTGTACAGTGCAATCAGTGATTTATACACAAGTAATCTTTTCAATGCAATAAACATTTTTCAGGAAAACGATTGCGCGCCTGGAAGCTCCGCCGGGCCGAGCGGGCTCAAGCTATAGTCTTTCTGAGTGGCTGCGTCAAATCCAGAATTCGATGCCGATTGCATACGCCGCATCCAGGCGGGCGAGAAGCAACTGTTTCATGCGCTGATGCAGCCGTGTGAGCGGCCGATCTATTTTCTGCTGATGTCGCTGCTGCGCAACGAGACAGAGGCGGAGGATGCGGCGCAGGACACGGTGATCAAGGTCTACCAGAACCTCAAGAACTTTCGCGGCGACTCGCAATTCCGGACCTGGGTGCTGTCGATTGCGCGGAATGAGGGGCTGGGGCGCTTGCGCAAGGCGGCCAGCCGCCGAGAGGACTCGCTGGACGCGGAGACCGATGAGCAGACGGGCGATTACACCCCGGCCATTCTGACAAGCTGGAAGGAAGTTCCCTCGACGGCGCTGGAGCAGAAGGAACTGGGCGCGCTGCTGCGGCAGGCGATCGAGGGGCTGCCGGAGATTTACCGTAACGTTGTGCTGCTCAGGGACATCGAAGAGATGGATGTGCGCGAGACCGCGGCTGCGCTGGGCATTACCGAAGGGGCGGTCAAAGTGAGGCTGCACCGGGCGCGGGCGCTGCTGCAACGGGATCTGGCTCCGCGACTGAAAGGGTTTGCGCCAAAGCGGAAGGGTCTTTTCGGGTGGGGCGCATGAGGATCGATTGCAAACACGTGTGGGAGCACATCTCCGCCTATATAGACGGCGAGGTGGACGCGGCCCTGCGGGCGGAGATCGACCGGCACCTGGAGACGTGCGAGATCTGCTCGGCGGTTCTGGACTCGACGCGCAATGTGGTTGTGCTGATGGCGGACGAGCGCGTGTTTGAGCTGCCCGCCGGGTTCACCGAGCGGCTGCATGCGCGGCTGGACAGGGAATTGTCGCTGGCGGATTCGAGCTAGGGCCTGTTAACACTACTGGAGTGGATGGCCGGCGGCGGCGGACCTTTGCGATGAATGAGGGTGTGGGTCCAGGTTTCCAGGCCGACCAGAATCAGCGTGACAATCGACAGGACAATCTGGAGCTGCTCCGAGCGGCGCTCGCGTTTGCTGACTTCGCGCTTGCGCCATCGCGCGGAGGGTTGCGCGCGAAGATGACCGATCCAGGCCAGGATGGCGAGGTTGGCCACTGCGCCCACGGTGGCGAACAGGAGCATGGGGATGCGGATTGCGTCCTGATGAAAGCCTTTGGCCGGGGCGTAGATGCCGGAGACGGCGGCCAGGGCGGTGAGGCCGATGGCGACGCGGATGCCGCTGATGGCAAAGACGGCGGTGCAAATGCTTTGCAGGAGTGCGAGGGCCAGGCTGGCGCCGGTGAGTGCACGCATTCCTTTCGGATTTTCCAAACGGCCTCCTGATGCCTGTAGATGGCGTCGATTCGCCGGGGGCAGAATCAGGGTAGCGTACCCACCCAAAAGACGGCCAATCCAAATGCGGGATCGGTGCGTACTGAAGGATAGAGAAACCGGCTGGAAAGAAATTCATGTTCAAGGATCGAGAATTCGCTGTAACCTTTCCGGCAGGGTTTGACTCCTAAGGTACGTGGCACGGAACGTGCGGGATGAAGAATCAGAAAGTCCTGCGTGGATAGAGCCGGCGGATTCAATTCGCCCCAACCCCCCAAGCGAGGTCAAAGATTTATGAAGAACCAACTGAATGCATTGCTTCTGACGGCTGCGCTCTCCGGCCTGGTCGGCGGAACCTCCATCGCATCCGCCCAGTCCACCACTCCCGGCAACGCGAAGGTCGTGAAGGCTGGTCTCAGCTACATGGGCCAGGACAAGACCCCACCCGCCAAGCACTCCTGTAAAGGCAAGAACAGTTGCAAGGGGACCGGCGGCTGCTCCACCGGCGACAACGGCTGCAAGGGCAAGAACAGTTGCAAGGGCAAGGGCGGCTGCGCCACCGACGGCTCCAAGCCAAAGGCGTAAGCTGCGTGAAAACGATGGCGCGGCGAGGAACAGTCATGTTTCTGCTGCGCCATCGAATCGCTTTCCTGATGTTTGTCTGTTGTGTTCTGGTTGAGTTCGGGCGCAGGGGCTAAAGCCCACGTCGATTTTGGGATTTCTATGGCACGACTGAAGTCGTGCCCCTTCGCACATCTACGTCCAGGCGACGTTTTCCGCAAGCTGAAGTCATGCCCCTCGGACGTCTACGTCGAGGTCGAATTGTTTAGTTCGGCAGTAACTAACAACTAATAACTGACCACTGAGAGTTTCTTACTTATGGCTGGTAATCGCTTCAATGCGTTTCAGGATCACGGGGTCGGAATCGGGTTGCGCATACCGCACTACCAGCACATTTTTTCGCGCAAGCCGGTGGTTGACTGGTTTGAGATCATCTCGGAAAACTTCATGTGCGATGCGGGGCGTCCGCTGGCCACGCTTGACCGGATTCTCGAACAATATCGCGTGGTGCAGCACGGCGTTTCAATGTACTTCGGCTCGGTGAGTGCGCCCGATCCGGAGCATATGCGCCGGCTTAAACAACTGGTGCGCAAAACGAATACGCCGTGGCTCAGCGACCATCTCTGCTGGGGCAGCGTGGACGGAACGTATACGCACGACCTGCTGCCGCTGCCTTACACGTGGGAGGCTGTGGAGCGCACCGTGGAGCGCGTTCGCATGGTGCAGGATTACCTGGAGATTCCCGTGGCGGTTGAGAATGTGTCGAGCTATGCGGCCTTTACCGGCTCGGAGATGACCGAGTGGGAGTTCCTGACTGAAGTGGTGGAGCGGGCCGACTGCGGCATTCTGCTTGACGTGAACAACATCTACGTGTCGGCGATGAATCACGAGTTTGAGCCCATGGATTATGTAAATGCCGTGCCCGCCGAGCGCGTGGCGCAGATTCACATTGCGGGGCATTCAAAGTATGAGAAGTACATTCTGGATACGCACGATCATCCGGTGATCGATCCGGTGTGGGATCTCTACGCGCGCGCGATCGAGCGGTGTGGGCCGACGCCGACGCTGCTGGAGTGGGACGATCGTATTCCCACCTTCGATGAAGTTCACGCCGAGGCGAAGAAGGCCGAGCGTTATCTGCACAGGCACGCGGACACGCTTGTGGAGGCGGCGCGATGAATCTTGAAACGCTGCAACGCGAGATGGCCGCGGCCATCCTGCTGCCGCTGACGCCCAATGAAGACATGCGCGCCGAAGGGCCGGATGGGCGCAGGATGAGCGATGTAGCCGCATCGTTTATTGCGCCCAACAGCAGGCTTACGGCATTTGAGCGGCTGGAGATTTATAACAGGCAATACTGGTTTCGAGTGCTGGGCGCGCTGGCGGACGATTTTCCTGGATTGCGCGCGGTGATTGGCAGCAAAGCATTTGAGGCGCTGTCGGTTGCGTATCTGAGCGCGCATCCGAGCAAGTCGTTTTCATTGCGCAATCTTGGATCGAAGATGCCGGAGTGGCTGGCGGCGAATCCACAATGGGCTGGGCGACGCAGCATGTTGGCGATTGATGTGGCGCGGATTGAGTGGGCTTTCGTCGAAGCGTTCGACAATGCGGAGCGCACACCGCTCACGCTGGACCAGATTGCAACGCTGGATGCGGGCTCGCGGCTGGCCTTGCAGCCGCATCTGCAACCGATTGCGATGGAGTATGCGGCAGACGACCTGGTGCTGGCGCTCCATGATCGCGAGAAGCGGCAGACGAGCGAGGCCGGCATGAAGCAGGAAGACGGGGCGGAGCCGCCCGCGAAGTTGCCCAGGCTGCGCCGGCGGCCGACGTGGGTTGCAGCGCATCGCGTGGATTTACAGGTCTACTATCGGCGCTTGCATCGCGATGAGTTCCTCACGCTGGCTGCGATTCGCAGAGGGCTGCCCCTTGCGGAGGCGCTCGAAGCAGGGTTTGAAAATTCGGCGATGCCGGCAACTCGCAGGCCGCGCATGGTGCAGGAGTGGTTTGCCAACTGGGCTGAACTGGGATGGATCTGCGCGCCGGATCTTGAGACTCTCATTCAGGCATAGGAGCCTGTTGCAAAAAGTCGGGGTTTACAAAACATATCTCTCAGGGGCTAAAGCCCGCGTGAAGTCTCGGACGTTTCGGCACGACTAAAGTCGTGCCCTTTCAAAGCCGGACTTCTGCCGCAGATTGATTGAAAGGGAATTCATGAACTCAATGATTCAATGGGGGAGACGCGTGCATGGGCGCTTTGCCGCGCTGGCCGGCTCCGCGCAAAGCCTCTTGCTGCTGGCGATACGGCTCTACTGGGGCTGGCAATTTGCGCAGGATGGATATGGCAAGCTGACGCACTTGGCGCGCGTGACGGAGTACTTTACTACTCTGAATCTTCCCGCGCCGGGAATGACGGCACTCGCTGTTGCGTTGATTGAGTTGGTGGGTGGTGTCTTGTTTGCGGTGGGGATTGCTTCGCGGTTCGTCTCACTGGTGCTGTGGGTGAATATGACGGTGGCTTACTTGAGCGTGCCTGACGACCGCGTCAACTTCTCGCACATATTATCAAAGCCGGACGACTTCTATGGAGCAACGCCGTACACGTACTGGTTTGCCGCGCTGTTGATTCTGATTTTTGGGCCGGGATTGTTTGCGATCGATACGCTGATCGTGCGTTGGCTTGGTGAAGAGGAAGAGCGTTGACGGAAGTTTAAAGAAGAGAGATCATCCCGCACGATCCAAGGTCCGCGGCATTTCCACGCAAGGCCATCCGAACTCTACCGCGCGCTTCCGGCCGCCGGTCACGGCGTTGATGGATGAATGCGAGGTATGATTCCTGCAGCACTTCAAAGGACAACCTTGCAATGCGCATTGCGTACGTGATCACGTCGCTCGGAATGGGCGGAGCGGAACGGCAGGTGCTTGCTCTCGCCGATCGCATGGCGGTGCGCGGGCATACAGTTGCGTTGCTGGTGCTGCGGCCGCGGCTTGAGCAGGAGTGGCCGACGGCGCTGAGCGTTGTTCATCTGAACATGCGGAAGACGCCGTTGAGCGTTCTGCGCGGGCTGCCGCGGGGGCGGAGATTCCTGGCGGAATTCAATCCGGATCTGGTGCACAGCCATAGCTTTCACGCGAATGCGATCGCGAGGCTGTTGAAGATTCTACGGCCGCGGACAGTGATCCTCTCCACGGTGCATAACGTGTATGAGGGCGGCTGGATGCGCATGCTGGCTTATCGAATCACCGACGGGCTGAGCCGGAGGACGACTGCCGTGAGTGAAGCCGCCGCCGATCGATTTGTGCGGTTGAAGGCAATTTCACCGCGCAAGTGCACGGTGATCCCCAACGCGATCGACGTCTCAGAGTTTGCGCCAAGCTCGGCGCGTCGCGCCGCAACCAGGAAGGCGATGGCTGCAACGGACGAGTTTGTGTGGCTGGCGGTTGGACGCATTGTGGCCGCAAAGGATTTTCCCAATTTGCTTCGAGCATTTGAGAAAGTGCGGGTAGCCTTTCCGCAGACACGGTTGTGGATTGCCGGCGCGTTGCCGGATAGGTGTGTTGGCAGCTTGGACGACAACCACGCGCATGGCGTCGATTGGCTGGGGCTGCGGCGGGATACGGCTGCGCTGTACGACGCTGCCGATGGGTTCGTGCTGTCTTCTGCCTGGGAGGGAATGCCTCTGGCGGTGGCCGAAGCGATGGCCATGGAGAAGCCGGTTGTGGCCACCGATGTGGGCGGTGTGCGGGAGTTGATGGGCGACGCGGGCGTGCTGGTTCCGCCCAGGGACTGGGATGCGCTTGCCGCGGCCATGGTGGAAATGATGCGGCGTTCGCGAGAGGATCGGCAGACGCTTGGCTACGCGGCGCGAGCGCGAATTCAAGCGAGGTTCAGCATGGATACGAGGGCGGATGAGTGGGATGTTTTCTATCACTCCGTGGTCGAACCTCGGCTGGCGGATCGCCCCTGATGCCTCGGCGGATCGTGCATGATAGCCTTGTCAGCGATCGATTGAGTTGTCTTGAAGGAGTGCGATGCGAGAATCAATTGCCTGGAAAGTTGCCTGCTGCTCCATGCTCGTAGCGGCAGTGGCCATGGGAGCTGGAAGGATGTACGGTCAGGGGATACCGGCGCAGAATGCGGTGCTGGCATTGGATCACGGCTGGCAGTTCCGGCAGGTTATGGCGGATCAGGGCACTGAGAGCGGGTGGATGCCGGCAACGGTTCCCGGGGATGTGCACCTGGACCTGCTGGCCAACAAGAAGATCGGCGATCCATTTTTCCGCGACAATGAATCGAAGCTGCAGTGGATTGAAAAGGAGAGCTGGGAGTACCGGCTCAGCTTCGATGCAACGCCAGCGCAACTGACTCGCTCCAATGTGGACGTGGTGTTCGACGGGCTCGATGCCGTGGCCGAGGTTTCTGTGAACGGCAAACAGGTGCTGAGCGCGAACAACATGTTCCGCGTGTGGCGCGTTCCGGTAAAGAGCAATCTTCATGCCGGAAAGAACGTGCTGCGGGTTGTGTTTCCATCGCCTATCACGGCAGCGGCAGACGTGGCGGCGCGCGACCCGTGGCAGCCGAAGACCAAGACAGAAGCGAAGACGTATGTCCGTAAAGCCGCATATGAGTATGGCTGGGACTGGGGACCAAAGTTTGTGACCAGCGGCATTTGGCGCGCGGTGCGGCTGGAGGCGTGGGACAAGGTGCGGATTGCGAACTTCGCGATTCGCCAGAGGGATGTGAGCAAGTCCGTGGCGCACATTGACGCCGAGGTCGAGGTAGAGGCTTCGAGCGCCGGTTTGGCGAAGGTCAGCGTGCAATACACAGACAGCGGCAAGCCGGTGACGGAAATCGCAACGGTAAGTGTTCATGCGGGCCGCAACGCGATCGATCTTCCCATCGAGATTCGCCAGCCGAGGCTGTGGTATCCGGCCGGCTACGGAGACCAGCCTCTATATAAATTTACGGCGCAGGTGGGCGTTGGCGGGCATACCGCGGAATCGAAAACTGCCAAGGCAGGCCTGCGTTCGATTGAGTTGCACCGGCAGTTGGATCAATGGGGACGGTCGTTTGAGCTGGTGGTGAACGGGATTCCGGTCTTCGCCAAAGGCGCGGACGTGATTCCATTCGACAGCTTTCCCAATCGCGTGACGACCGCGGATTATCGGCGCATTCTGGAGTCGGCACGCGATGCGAACATGAACATGATTCGCCACTGGGGCGGGGGCTACTACGAGACCGACGAGTTCTACGCGATCTGCGACGAGCTGGGCATCATGGTGTGGCAGGATTTCATGTTCGGCAACGATTGGCAGCCGGGAACGTACGATTTCAAGCTCAACATCGAGGCCGAGGCGGAAGACCAGGTGCGGCGGCTGCGCAATCACGCCAGCATCGTGGTGTGGAGCGGCAACAACGAAACCGAAAGCGCATTCAGCTGGGCTCCGCGGAGAGACTTGCCGGCGGACGTGAAGTTTCAAATGTGGCAGGACTACCTGACGGAGTTCAGCGGGATTCTGCCGAGAGTGGTTGCGCGACTCGACTCGGAAACGCCGTACTGGCCGAGCTCGCCGAGCGCCGATTACGAAGCTGTGTCACCGGCCTTTCATAGCGGCGACGATCACATCTGGGATGTATGGCATGGGCGCGTCCCTTTCTCCACGTACGAGACGCATCATTCGCGCTTTGTCACAGAGTATGGCTTCCAGTCATTCCCGGAGATGAAGACGATTGAAGCGTTCACCGAGCCCGCGGATCGAACCGGGATCTTTACGCCGGTGATGCTGGCGCACCAGAAGAACAACGAAGGCAACGCGATCATTCACGACTACCTGCTCAAGGATTATCCCGAGCCAAAAGACTTTGCGAGCTTTCTCTATGTGAGCCAGGTGCTGCAGGCTGAGGGAATCAAGATCGGTGCGGAGCATTTCCGGCGCAGCAGGCCGGAGACGATGGGTTCGATCTTCTGGCAGTTGAACGATTGCTGGCCAGTAGCTTCGTGGTCGTCGATCGATTACTACGGCCGCTGGAAGGCGCTGCAGTATTACGCGCGTCGCTTCTATGCGCCGGTGCTGGTTTCGCCGCACGTGGAAGATGGATCGGTGAAGACGTACATTGTTTCCGACAAGACCGAACCGATTCATTCGCAATTGCGGGTACGGCTGATGGATTTCGACGGGAAGGTGCTGCTGGAAGAGTCGCAGGCCGTTGAAGTTTCCGCACTCACGAGCAAGGTCTATCTCGATTGGCCGCTGAGGAAGCTGACCGATGCGGCAGGGGGAGACGCTTCCCGCGTGTTTGTTGTTGCGGAACTCTCCAGCGGGGAGAAGCAGCTTTCGAGAAATCTCACTTACCTGGTACCGGTGGGAGCGATTCGTCTCAAGCCCGCGCAACTGAAAGTGGAGACTACGGGTGCAGGCGGGAGTTACAAAATTCGAGTCACGTCGCCGGTGCTGGCGCGCAGCGTGTATGTTTTCTTTGGAAACCTCGACGCGAAAGTCTCGGACAATTACTTCAACCTGCTGCCGGGAGAGACGGAGACGATCACTGTGACAAGCGCCGCATCGCTGGACGCGCTGAAGTCGCAGTTGACGGTCATCTCGCTGATGGATGCATTTGCGGCAAATCAATGGCCGGCCACGGTGAGTGCGGCGCGCTAAACAGCGCAAGCCGGAACGTTGCGTTCCGGCCTGCGCAGGTGTCAGCTTTTGTCCACTAGAGCGGTTTCAGGATAGGTATACCCTATCTGCACTACTGCGAGGTCGCCGCTCCTTGGGGTCGCGTCGACTTGAGTGTATTCCCTTTGGGTACGGCAATCCTGAAACCGCTATAGTGGTTAGACCGCATGAATTGGTAATTCATCATGGACAAGCGTGGACCGGGAGGTCCACGCCACAGCCGGGCAGGAGGCCGGCGCAACATTCATTTGATTACGAACCATGCCGCGGTCATGGTACTAGAACGTGAAGACTGCCTGGAGAAAGATTCTGCGCGCCGCTGAACCTTGGCTGAACATGCCGCCGGCAAGAGTGGTTGACTTATCGAACTGTGCGCCGGGCCCGTAGAATCCGGAGGCGTCAGGATCCTTGGGTGGACTGATTGTTCCCGTCGGCGTTCCGTAGTCGATGTCGTTGAACAGGTTAAGCGCCTGCGCGCTGAAGTTCAGCGAGTACTTGCGCCCTGTGCCTGCCGGGCCGAACATGCCACCCATGCCGCGTCCGCCGCCGCCACCCAGGCCGCCGGGACCAAGACCGCCGCCCGGAGGCCCACCGCCGCGACCTCCGCCACCACCGCCTGGGGGAGGGCCACCGCCGCCCGGAGGCGGTCCAGCGCCATCGTTCGCCGACTTGAGTTTGGGGCCAATGCCGAAGGCGCGGCTGATGCGCAGATTCACTGAAACGGAGGCGGGGCTGTTGCCCACGTTCGCTCCAATGAGTGGTTCTCCGGCTGGCTGGGCGCCGGGCGCATAGAGCTGGGTGTCCAGGCAGCCGAACGTCGTCTGAATATAGACAGCCGGGTTGGCAGTGCATTCTGAAGCGGAAGCCAGGCGAGGACGCTGATTGAAGAAGTTGTTTATCGGGTCGGAGTTGAGCGTAATGTTGAACGGGCGGCCTGACTGAGCAAGCATGAATGGATTGAAGCGAATGCCCCATGGAGCGCTGTAATTGGCAATGACAAAGACGGTGTTGCGCTGGACAAAGCCGGCTCGGCCATAATCCTGATCCAGGTCGTAGGCATTCGAGGCGCTGCCGTTTCCGTTGCTGTTGGCGTCGGAATAGGTATAGAAGCCGACCAGGTTGAGGTTCTTGGTGACTTTTGAATTGATGCTGAAGATGGCCTGATTCTGCTTGAAGACCGCTTCAGGGAAGAACTGATACACGTATCCGCCGGAGCTGCCGTCCTGGTTGGCATTGCGTGTTACGAGCTGGTGAACGCCGAAAGAGTGAAGGTAAGTGAACGTGAGGCTTGTGCCCGCGGTGAGTTGCCGTTCAAGGCTGGTGCCGAATTGCTCGGTCGTTGGCGCGTGAAAGCCCGGTGATACTTCATATTTGATCGGCGTGGACGCGGTGCTTGTGGAACTGCCGGTGCCGGAACAGGTGGTTAGATCAATGGCATTCAAAGATGTTGCGGTGGAAGTGCAGTCCGGGGCATTGAGCACGATCTGCTGCTGAAGATTCGCGCGATTGATGGTCAGCAGGTTACTGGTGTTGAAGCGATCGAAGAAGAATCCGTAGCCGCCGCGGATGACGGTCTTGGTCTTCTTGTCTTTTCCATTTCCGTCGAGAGCATAAGCGAATGAAGCGCGGGGCGCCCAGTCATTATGGTCGGCGATGTGGTTCTGCGCTTCCCAGCGGAGGCCGCCGGAGAGGGTGAGCTTGGGATTGACCTTCCAATCGTCCTGCGCGAATAGCGCCGCATCAAACATATTTGCAACAGCAGACTCTTGCCCGGTGGCATAGCTGACAGAGGCGGGGCCGTAGGCTGGTTGGAGATCGGCGAAGGTCTGGCCGCTTTCGAGCCCGTTGGCCATGCCGAGATAATCTTCGTAGTTCGCGAAGGAAAAGGCGCCATTGAAGTTTGAATTGGTAAAGTTGGCGTCGCGGTTGTCGCGCAGGCGAGTGCCGAACTTGATTGCGTGCGTGCCTTTGCTGAGGGTGGTAATATTCCAGAACTCAAGCCGGGTTGTGTGATCGCGGCTTTCCTGTCCTGCATATCCGCCGGTATTGAAATCGCCCTGCACGCTGATGGTGCGATCTGTTGAATCGGGGTAGTGGTTCTCATTCTGACGCTCGTATTGGAAGCGGGTTTCATTCACGGCATGATCGTTGATCACAATCGCGTTGCTCATCTGTACGGTGTGGTCGGTGTTCGATTCATGCGTGGAAGGATTGGTAGACGGATCGCCGGGAATGATGAGGGAGCCGGAGTTCAGATCGCCGTGCTCGGACTCCGACCAGAAGCCGTAGCGCGCGGTGAATGTGTTCCGGGCGCCAAGCTGCCAATCGATTCGGGCCGAAGCATTGTCGCGGACGCGCTGATTGAGAAGATTGATTCCGAAGCTCTGATAGAGCGCATACGGGCCGGAGGCGCTGGTTTGATAGACCGCATCGGGAATTGACCACGCATTCACCTGCTCGGTGTTCCGCTGTTCACCGCTCACAAAAAAAGAAGCTGTTTTGGAGATGGATCCGCTGACGGTTCCATTGAACTGGTAGCTGTAATAGGGAGGAATCGACTTCGTAAACGGGTTGCCGGTGTTGAGGCCGCTGTCGTTGCCCTGGATAAATGCCTGGCCGTGCAATTTATCGGTGCCGGGCTTGGTGAGAATTTCAATGCGCCCGTAACCAAGCCGATCGAACTCGGCAGAGAAGGGGTTCTGATTGATGCGAATCTCGCGAATGGCGGATTTGGGCGGAAGCTGGCCGCCGCTGAATCCGTCAATGTAGATTTGTCCGCCGTTCGGCCCAGCGGATGGGCCGGCGAGAGCAGAGAGTTCATTCGAGAGTTCATCGGGATCGTCCGATAGCGCTTCGAGATCCTTGCCCTTGAGGACGATCGCATTTGAATTGCCGGCGGCCTCCACGTTCACCGTGGGTGAGTCGTCGGTTACGGTCACGCTCTGCTGCGCCTCTTCAATGGCCATGGCGATATCGACGCGCTTGCTTTGTCCCGCGGCGAGTGGAATGTTGGGCGAAGTGAAAGGTGCAAAGCCCGCGTAGCTGGCCTGCACAATGTAGCTGCCGGGCTTGAGGCCGTTCACCACATAAACGCCCGCGGCATCCGCGGTGGTTGTGGTCACAGCGGTTCCGGCTGAGGTAGTTACGACCACTGTGGCGCCGGGAATGAGCGCACCTGTGGGATCGGCAATGTGGCCGTGCAAACTCGCCGTAGTGGCCGCCGGGGCCGCGGGCGCTGGAGTTTGCGCCAGCGCGGCTTGAGTGCAGCCGCCGAGCAACGCAAGGGCAATCAGAAATGGAGCGATATTACGCAATTTTGAATACACGAGTTCCTCGTATTTGATCGATAAAGAGATGGATGATGATTACTGTGCGCCGGAATCCGGTGCTCCGCCGCCCATGCTCCAGTTGTTGAGCAGATTCTGGCTGGCTGCCGGAGCCTCAAGGAGCGGCTCAACGCCGGCCAGCAGCGTGATTGCGGTAACTTCACTGACGCCGTCGGTTGAAACCACCATCACCGCTTCGCCCTTCTTGAGATCGGCCATTTGAATTGCGGGCAGACGGCTCAGCATTTGCTGCGAGTCACCGCCGCCTTGTCCACCGCCCTGGCCGGCCGATCCGCCGCTGCGTTGTGCTCCGCCTGCCGCCTGCGCGTTGCCCCCGCCGCCGGAACCGCTCTTGAGACGCATGGCAAGCATCCGCGCCATGGTGTCGGAAAGCCGCTTCATCTGCGCGTCCGGGGTGATGTGAATGGTGACCTGCTTCTTGGAAGCGAGGTCCTTGACTACGAGCGTGGATGTTGACGCGTCCACCGACGTGATCATGCCCGATACATTGCGGAAGGTTCCTGAAACAACTTCTTCGGCTTCGATCTGGGCGCCATCCGCATTCTTGGTTCCGCGTGCGCGCAACTGGTCACCCGCATGAATGGCATCGATGGGCGCCGGCTGTGCCTGATCGAATCGAACGGAGGCGGGTGCGTAGCGCTTCAGCATGGTGGTGCTGGTTGTGTTGACTGCGATCGCCTTGGCTGCGGCTCCCACACCGCTGGTCAATACAATGACGCCGGCTGCGGGGTCCACGCTCTTCACCAGGCCGCCCACGCCGCGTTTCTGCCAGTCTTCGCGGTCCTTTTGCTGTTTGAGAGCGACGTCGGCGGCTTTCACCGCGACGATCTGCAACGCCTGCGACGTGCCCGCGGGCGCATCCGGATCGAGCTTTACCAGGACGCGGTCTCCCGTTGCGAGATCGCTGAATTGCATGGCCGCCGCAGTGCTCAGATCTTTCTGACCCGGCTCAATGCGCTTGAGAACCGCGGTGGACGGAACCTGGACCTGGTGGACTTCGCCCGCATCGGTCTTTACGGTGAGCGTGTCTGCGCCGATGGCGGCGATGGTGCCAACAAAGCGGGGAGCTGCCTGCGCCCCCGCTGCGATCACGCTGAAGGGCGCGGCAACCAGCAATGCCATCGCGACTGCCAGGCGCAATCTTGAAATCAAAAACAGAGTCTTCATCTTGCTCTTCATAGGCCATTTCCAAACGGGCTGATCGGAAAGCCGCCGCCAGTGGGAATCCCGTCTGTATGCGTAGACGAGCGAGTGGCGTAAAAGGTTGAAGCAAGCCCCATTCTGCGTACCGTCTCGTGAAAAAGTGTTCTAGATTGTACTAAATATCTTGATTTCAGAAGCATCCAGCCATTGAACCTTCATTTCACCCAAAGGCTATTTTGCCTGTTGAGTCAGTTCCGCGGTCTCCAGAAAAGTGTAGCTGCCGGAGGGCGTGGGGAGCAGGTTGGCAAGGCGGCGGTTGTGAACCACGACTGTGTCGCGATACCAGAGGTTCAGCGCGGGAAGATCGCGCGCCAGAATCTGCTGCGCCTGTATGTAGTCCGCACGGCGCATTGCGGGGTCGGCGCTCTCGGCGGCGTCATCAAGCAGCGCGTCCAGTTTCGGATTCGAATAATGGCCTCGGTTGCCGCCCTTCGGGGAGAATCGCGCGGTCGAGAACGCGTAGCCGAAGATGTCCGGCTGTTCATTGCCGCCGATCCAGCGCAGCGCATACAACTGAAATGCTCCGCGTGTAATGTCGGAGTAGAAGGTGGCGTACTCGTAGCTGCGGATATCGAGCGCGATTCCGACGGCCGCGAGTTGCTGCTGAAGCACCGCGGCAAGCAGGCGAGCGCCTTCATCGTTGCTGGTCTTCATGGCGATATGAAGACGCATTCCATCGCTGCCGCGAGGATGGCCGGCCTGATCGAGAAGTTGCTCGGCCCGCGACGGGTCGTAATCGTAACGCACAACTTCGCCGGTCCAGGCCCAGTGCGTGGTGGGGAGCAGGCTCACGGCGGGCTTCGCATGGCCCAGCATCAACGTCTGAACGATCAGGTTGCGATTGATGGCGCAGGCGATGGCCTGGCGCACGCGCACATCGCTGAGCAGCGGGTCGCGCACGTTGAAGGCGAGGTAATGAATCTGCGTTCCGCTGGTGTCCTCGACCTCGAGGTTCTTGCGCGCGGCGAGAACGGGGAGCGAATCCATGGGAAGGGAATTGATGGCGATGTCGGCCGAACCTTTTTCAAGTTCAAGCGATTCGGTGATGGCGTCGGGCACAACGGCGAAGCGCACCCGGGCGATGTTTGGAGCCGCGGACCAGCTGATCGGATTGCGCTCGATGACTACTTCCCGATCAATCTGCTGGCTGACGAATTTGAATGGCCCCGTTCCCACCGGATGCTGCCAGAAGTCCTTTCCGCTGCCTTCGGGAACAATTCCCATTGCGCCGGTGGAAAGATTGATGAGCAGAAAGTTGTCTGCATGCTTCAGGTGAAGAATCACTGTGCGATCGTCGGGCGCCTGCATGGAATCAATGGATGCGTACGATGCGGCTTTGGCGGTGATGATGGCGCCGGGACTGTGCGGGTCAGACATGGAACGAATAGTCCACAGCACATCCCGCGCGGTGAACAGGCGACCGTCATGGAAGCGGACTCCGCCGCGCAGATGAAATGTAAGGGTGCGTGGATCGGGCTGCTCCCAGCTTTCGGCGAGCGCCGGGACGAAGTGAAAGCTCGCGTCGCGTTTCACCAGACCGTCGAAGAGCAACTCGTCGATGTGCTCGGATTGGACGTCGGTTCCAATGCGCGGATCGAGATTGGCGGGACTGCTTTCAATGAGAAAAACCACCGTGCCTGGATCTCTGGGGGTGGATCGGCATCCGGCGAGCAGAAACAGCGCGGCCGAAATCCATGCGGCCCGGGCAAGGCCTTTAGACATAGGTCACCTGACCGAGGATCGCAGGGCGCGTGGCTCCTGTGGCGGCGGGAACGTTCCCGGGCAGGCGATGCCATGTTTGCCAGGCGAGGAGCGCGAAGGCCGCGGCTTCCTTGGCTTCGGCGGGTAGACCGAAGTCGTCGATGGAGGCGAGTTCGCAGCCCAGTGGTTCGAGACGTTGCGACAGCATGGCCATCAGCGTGTGGTTGTGCGCACCGCCGCCGGAGACGATATAGTCCACGCGGCCCTTCATCTTTGCCGAGACGAATTGCTTGTAGCTTTGTGCGATGGATTCCGCGGTGAGGGCGGTTGCGGTGGCGATGGCGTCTTCCGGATTGCCACTGTAGCGCTGGCAGAGGGCGAGAAATTTTGCGGCGTACTCGCGGCCGAACTGTTCGCGGCCTGCGGTGCGGGGCGGCTTCAAGTAAAAGTAGGGATTGCGTAACGAGGCTGCAAGGACCGGTGGGAGGAGCTGGCCGCGGGCGGCGATTGCGCCGTTGCGATCGAAGCGTTTGCTGAAGAGCTGTTGCGCGAGGGCGTCAATGATCATGTTGCCGGGGCCGGTGTCGAAGGCTATGACTTGTGCCGGTGTTACAGCGGCGGGGATGGCGGTGAGGTTGGCAATGCCGCCAATGTTCTGCAAGACGCGGCCACGCTTGGGATGGGCGAAGAGCACATAGTCGAGGAGCGACACCAGTGGCGCGCCCTGTCCGCCGGCCAACATATCCGCGGGGCGAAAGTTCGAGACTACTGGGACTCGAAGCGCAGAAGAAATCACGGCTGCTTCGCCGGTCTGCCATGTGCAGGCGAAGCTGCGGCCAGCATACGTCTCCGCGCGGGCCTGATGATAGAGCGTCTGTCCGTGGCAGCCGATCAGGTCGAGCTTCACTTTGCGTTTCTCGACTGTTGCGGCTACGGCTTCGGCGTAGGCAATGCCCAGGCGCCAATGCAGGCGCGCCAACTCTGCCGTGGACGTTGACGAGGCATTCATTGCGGCGAGCACTTTGCGGCGCAATGCCGCGGGAAATGGGAAGGCTCGATGTGCAAGCAGAGCGAGATTCGGGCGGAGTTTGCCCGGCGTGATACGCAACACGGCTACGTCGATGCCATCGGCGGAGGTTCCGCTCATGATGCCGGCTACAGTTAGGGGTTTGGCGCTCATGAGGGCTGCTCCTCCGATGGCGGCTGGGCCTTCGCGATCTTCTCACTGAAGCGCAGAATGCTCGCACGTAGAGACTGGAATTGAGTGCTGGCGATAGGTTTTGATTTTGTTTGCGCAAAGAGCTTTGCGCGCTTGCGGGCAGTCTGCGCGGCGCGTGCCAGCAGCAGCTTGCGAAATGCCGACGAACGCTCGGCTTCGGCGATGAGCGATTCATAGGCGCGCAGGATTAGTTCGGGGCTGTGGCAAATTTCGAGCAGGTCCATGCCGGCGCGGATGGCTGCGATGGCGGCTTCTTCAATGGGAAGGAACTTGAGAATGCCGCCCATTTCCAGATCGTCGGAAAATATGATGCCGCGGTAGCCGATGCGTCTGCGCAGGATTGTGGCGATCCAGTAAGGCGATGCGCTGGCAGGATGATTCTTGCCTGGAGTGTCTGGATAAGCTGCATGGCTCACCATCACCATCGGCAGCTCGCTGTGTAACTCACGATAGGGGATGAGGTCTTGATTCCATAACTCGTGGTAGGTGCGGTGAATGGCTGGAGTTTCCAAGTGCGAATCGAGCGTGCCGGCGCCGAGGCCGGGGAAATGCTTGCCACAGCCGATGACTCCGCGTGCGGCAAGGCCGGAGAGAAAGCCGCGTGCGTATTCGACTACACCTTCGGGCGCCGCCGATACGGCGCGGGTGCCCATGACGGAGGCCGATGCGGGAAGAGCGAGATCAAGGACTGGGGCGAGGGTTGTGTTGAAACCGAAGGCCTTGACGGCGCGCGCCACCAACTCGCCGTGCTCGCGCGCGAGGCTGGCATCGCCGGTTGCGTGAACGGCACGCGCTACGGCCTGCGCGGAGGGGATCGGCGCCAACGCATCGCGCAGGCGATCTACGGCGCCGCCTTCCACATCGACGCAGCGGAGGTTGTTTGTGGAGCAGAGAGCGGTCGACTCATTGAGCAGTGCGCGGGTCTGGCGCGGATCGGCGATGTTGCGCTTGAAGAGAATGATGCCGGCGGGGAGAATGAGCTTGAGCCATGCGCGCTCCAGGCCCGATAGCTCAGTTCCGGCCAGGCCCGCAACGAGCAGGCTTCCCGCGGAGAGGCGTAAGGTCATCCCTTCTCCTTCAGTTCCTGCTGTAATTCTTCGAGCAGATTCAGAGCCTGCAATGGGGTGAGCGAATTCACATCGGTTGCTTCAATGCGATCGACGATGCGCTGCGAGAGCGGTGTGAAGATGGTCATTTGCATGGGCTCGGCGGTTTCAACCTGGACGCTTTGCCGTTCGGCTTTCTCATGCTGCTTGAGAACTCGCTTCGCTCGCTCAATGACGGCGGAAGGCAGGCCTGCGAGGCGGGCTACTTCAATGCCGTAACTTTTGCTGGCCGCGCCGGGCTCAATGGTGTGCAGGAAGACGATGCCGCCGGCTGCTTCCTTGACGCCGACGCGGAGATTGCGCACGCGCGGCAGCTTTTCGGCGAGAATGGTGAGCTCGTGATAGTGCGTGGCGAAGAGGGTGCGGGCGCAGGTGTCGGCGTGCAGATATTCGACCGTGGCCCAGGCCAGCGAGAGGCCGTCGAAGGTCGCCGTTCCGCGACCCATTTCATCAAGAAGTATCAGCGATTTACTGGTGGCCGTGTTGAGAATGGTCGCCGTTTCCGTCATCTCCACCATGAATGTGGAACGGCCGCGGGCGACGTTATCGCTGGCGCCGATGCGGGTGTAGATGCGATCGACCAGGCCGAAGCGCAAACTCTCTGCCGGCACAAAGCTGCCCATCTGGGCCATGAGGACTAACATGGCGGCCTGGCGCAGATAAGTGCTTTTGCCGCCCATGTTAGGCCCGGTAATCAGCAGCAAGCTGGGTCCATCGCCAGAAGCATTGAGATACAGGTCGTTGGAGATGAAGCGGCCCTCGCGCGTGTCTTCCATCCACTGCTCGATCACCGGATGGCGGGCTGCGACGGCTTCCATCACCGGCTCATCGACGATGACGGGGCGGGCATAACGACGTAATGACGCGAGATGCGCGAAGTTGGCGAGCAGATCGGCTTCGGCAACGGCTGTCGAGGTGCGGCGGATGCGTCCGGCTGCTTCGAGGACGGACTTGCGCAATTCGATGAAGATGCGTTTCTCGATTTCAATGCATCGGTCGTGTGCGGTGAGGATCTTGCGCTCGAGTTCCTTGAGCTCGGGCGTGGTGAAACGTTCGGCGTTGACCAGGGTCTGCTTGCGCTCGTAATCGGCTGGCGCAAGGGCCATGTTGGCCTTGGTGATCTCGATGTAGTAACCGAAGACCGAGTTATAGCGGACCTTGAGGGAACCGATGCCGGTGCGGGCGCGTTCGCGCTCTTCAATGGCCGCGATGGCCTGGCGGCCGGTGGTGGAGATGGCGCGCAGCTCATCGAGTTCCGCGTCGACGCTGGAGGCGATTGCGCCGCCATCGGCGAGTGTCAGCGGAGGCTCGGAAACGAGAGTGGTTTCAATGCGGGCTGTGACTTCATTCAAGACATCGAGGCGCGCGGTGATTTCCTTCCAGAGAGGCGCATGCATCGCGTTGAGGGCGGTTTTCAACGCGGGCAGGCGGCTGAGGCTGGATGCAAGCGCACGCACATCGCGCGGGCCGGCGGAATCGAGACTGAGACGTGCGAGGAGACGTTCGAGATCGAGAATGCCGGAGAAGGCACGGCGGATTTCTTCGCGGCGCATGAGATCGCCATGGGCTTCGCCGACGGCTTCATAGCGCGCGTTCAGCGATTGGGCATCGTAGAGTGGACGGATCATGGTTGCGCGCAATAGACGCTTGCCCATGGGCGTCTGGCAGGCATCGAGGGTATAGAAGAGGGTGACGCGATTGTCCTGGCCTGCGCCTGACTGACTTTGAAAGAGGGGCTCAACCAGTTCGAGATTGCGCACCGTGACCTGATCCAGTTCGAGAGCCGTTGAGTGTTCCTGGAACTTGAGCGAATCGATATGCAGCGCTTCAATCTTTTGCGTGGTGCGGACGTAGTGGAGCACCGCGCCAGCCGCGATGGCCGCGGTTGGATGGGTGGCGAGGCCGAAACCCTCGAGGGAGCGCACGTTGAGTTGGCGCTCGACAAGTGGCACGGCGAAGTCGCGGGTCCAGACCCAGTCTTCTACGCGGGTGCGGGCGGGAATGCGTTCAAGTTGCGCGGGTAGCTCCGCGCTGGCTGCGAAGAGGACTTCGCTGGGGCCGGCTTTTGCGATTTCGTCTATGGCTTGCTGACGCGCGGCGGGGCCGGCAAACTCTGCGGTGCGAAACTCGCCGGTGGAGACGTCGAGCAATGCGATGGCGCAAATCTGTTCCTTTCCTGAGCCGGTTTCCTTGCCTGAGCCGGATTCATAGAACGCGGCGAGGAAGTTGTTCTGCTCCTGGCCGAGCGCTGCGTCGAGCGCGGTGCCCGGCGTGAGCACGCGGGTGACCTCGCGGCGGACGATCTTCCTGGTGAGCCTGGGGTCTTCCATCTGGTCGCAGATGGCGATGCGGTAGCCCTTGCGCAGGAGGCGTGTGAGGTACTGGTCTACAGCGTGGTAAGGCACTCCGCACATGGGCTGGGTACGTTCGCGGTCGCGCGCAGTGAGGGTGAGTTGGAGTTCGCGGCTTGCGATCACGGCGTCGTCGTAGAAGAGCTCGTAGAAGTCGCCCATGCGAAAAAAGAGCAGGGCGTCGGGATTTTCGCGCTTGGCCGCGGTCCACTGGCGCATGAAGGGCGTGAGTTCGGACTGGTCCCTGGCGGAGGGAGGGGTGGGCGGGGTCAATTCCAGCGGAGTTTCTTCCAAGGGAGTGAGGGGCGGCGCCACGCCGGGTTGGGAATCTTCTTTGATCACGTCGAATTCAAGAGTATCGCGGCGGGTCGCATGGCTGGTAGCAAATGGGTGGCAGGGTAGAATTCTCCGGAATGGGAACCGGGCCTGGAACGGGCTGCGTACGTTGCCGACGGAGACTTTCAGAATGAAAACACGCCTGCTCATGGTGGGAATGCTGCTTGCGGCGACGTTTGCCGCCAACGGGGCACCAATGCGCGCCGCGAGCGCTCCCAAGCCCGTCAATCCGAAGAAATTTGATGGCGTGGCCAACGATGCGCTGGAGGCGATGAAGAAGCGTGCCGCGGAACTGAAGATTACCGGCGTGGCCGTGGTTTCCTACGCTCAGGGCGACAGCATTCAGGGTTGGACTTCAAAGATGGCGGTGGTGGGGCGGATGAAGGACGACCCGACGGCGACAGAGAAGGGGAACAACCTGATTGGAATCGCCTACGCCAAATCGGCTGAGATGGCCGCGACGCTCCAGGATAGCGGGACGGCCAAACGGGCTCCCATGACGGGCGAGTTCGGCTGGCAGGGCGGCGTGATCGCGCACGGGAAAAACGGCTACATCGTCGTTGCCTTCAGCGGGGGCAAGTCGGAGGACGATGTGGAGGTGTCGAAGGCTGGGCTTGAGGTGATGAAGGCCGGGCTGTAGGAGCTTGCCGAAAAAAGGCATGGAATGGTTCAAAGATGGGCTGTGGAGCTGGGGTTATTGATCCGGCCCACAAAGAGTGTTGTGCTTTCCCACCCTTGCGGCAGGAGAAAGCCGCAAGAATGGGGCACGGAGCCTCATTATCTATGGGCCGGATCAATAACGCCGCTTCTCTCTCATTTCAGGCGGTTTGCGGCGCGACTGAAGCCGTGCCCTAGAAAGAAACATGCGTGGACCGGGGGGGCCACGCGACAGCCGGCCGGGAGGCCGGCGCTACAGTTTTCATTCCCCGTGGGTCGGCGAAGAGGGTGGGCGACTGCTACAAAGCGCATTCAAAGCTGAGATTTTCAACGAACTCCTGGATTTCCATTGGATTTTTCATCCGATTCGGCAATGTTGGCCGCGTCACAGCGCCGGTCTTGATCGGCTGGGATCATGGTTCGATTTTTGGTGATTTGCGTCACAGTATACTGAGGGCTTACGCCTTAAGGTAAACATCGTTATGTATCTTCTTTGGCTGAGAGTTGCGGCGATTCTGTACGCTATGGCGAGCATTGCCGTTTTTCCCGCCGTGCTCTATAAAGTAGACCGCTGGCGCCGGTGGTGCGTTCACCTGGGCGGCATGGCCTGGTTTTTCCACTTTGTTTCCGTGGTTGAGATGCTGGTGCAAGCCCACCACCTGGTTCCGGTAGGCTTCAGAGAAGTTCAGTCGCTGCTGGGGCTGGCCATTGTTTCGGTGTTCTTCCTGGTTTGGTGGCTCTATGAAGCTATCTCCCTTGGTTTGTTTGCCTTACCAGTGACGTTCTTTCTGGTGCTGGTGCCTTCGCTGGGACCGGACCACTACACTTTTCCATCCCAGGGCGTGAAGACGAGCTGGCTCATCGCCCACATTGCTGCTCTTTTGCTGGCCTATGTGGCGCTTGGGTTCAGCCTGCTGGCTTCGGTGCTCTACCTGGTGCAAGAGAGGCGCCTGAAAGCCAAGCCAAAAGCGCGTTTTCTTACCAGCGAGGATTCGTGGTGGGCGCCGTTCGACTGGCTGCCGCCGCTGGATACGCTGGAACGGCTCTCGGAGGCGATGCTCGAGTTCGGCTTTCCTTGCATGACCGTGGGGCTCGTGATTGGAGCAGTTTTGGCCCAGGACACCTATGGCGCCACGTATTTTCTTGATCCTAAAATCATTGCGGCCTTTGTGAGCTGGGCGATCTACGTATTGCTTCTGCTGGTGCGGCGGGCGGCCGGGCTGCGCGGACGCAAGGCGGCTTATCTCTCCGGAGCGGTTTTTGCGGTAATGGTAGTGGTGTGGACGGCGAACCTTTTCAGCCACGTCCACGGGTACGGTGCCCAATGACCCTGGTGCTCATTGGAGTGAACCACAAGACCGCGCCAATTGAGCTGCGGGAGCGGATCGCGATTCCGCGCGACGAGCTGCAGGAGACGACGCGCGCGCTGGCCGCCGTGCCGGGAGTGAGCGAGTGCATGATCGTTTCGACCTGCAATCGCGTGGAGATGCTGGCGGCTGTGGAGTCGCCGGACGCTGATTTGAAAGGCTTTCTGCATCATCACTTTGGACTTGATCCGGCGCTGCTGGCGGCGCACATCTACGAGCAGCGCGACAAGGATGCGGTGCGGCACCTTTTTCGCGTGGCCGCGAGCCTGGACTCGATGGTGGTGGGCGAGCCGCAGATTCTGGGGCAGGTAAAAGAAGCTTTTGCGGTGGCGCGGGCCTCGGGCACGGTGGCCGGGCAACTGGAGCATCTGCTGCAAAGCGCCTTTGCCGCGGCAAAAAAGGTGCGCTCCGAGACGGAAATCGGGTCGAATTCGGTTTCGATTGCCTCGGTAGCCGTGGAACTGGCGCGGAAGATTTTTGGATCGCTGCAGGGGCGGACGGTTTTCCTGGTGGGCGCGGGCAAGATGAGCGAGCTGGCTGCGCGGCACCTGGTGCAGCAGGGCGCCGGCGCCATCCTGGTAAGCAACCGGACGCAGGAGCGGGCACGCATCATGGCCGAGGAGTTTCATGGGCGCGTGATTCCGTTCGAAAAGCTTTACGACGCGGCCAGCGAGGCCGACATTGTGATCAGCTCGACCGGAGCGCCGCATCCGATCTTCCGCAAGGAGCACGGGCAGGCCTTCATGCAGCGCCGGCGCAACCGGCCCATGTTCTTTATCGACATTGCCGTGCCGCGCGACGTGGACCCGGCGATGGGCAAGCTGGAAGGCGTGTTTGTCTACGACATCGACGACCTGCAGGCGGTGGCCGCGGCGCACATGGCGGAGCGCAGCCGCGTGGCCAGCGATGCCGAGACGCTGGTTGCCCAGGAAGTGGAGCGGTTCCAGCAGAAGCAGCGGACGGTGAATGTGGCGCCGGCGATTGTGGCGCTGCAGCGCCAGGCCGAGGAGATTCGGCTGGCGGAACTGAAGCGGGTGGAGGCGCGGCTTGGAACGCTGACTGCCCAGCAGATTGCCGCGATCGAGGCATTGACACGGGGGCTGGTGAACAAGTTTCTCCACCCGCCGATGCAGGCGCTCAAGCAGGCGGCGCGGGACGGAAATGCGTCGCGGCTGGACGCAATTTGCGATGAGTGGTCGGTGCCGGGAGCGGATACGATTGCCGAGCCCGTGGTGCAGCGGGCCGCGGCGGTGCCGGCGAAGAACGAGATGGAGAAGGCTGAAAAAGTGGCAGTGAACGAAGCCGGAGTGGAGAGCCGCAGATGAACTTGAGAATTGGAAGCCGCGGCTCGCAATTAGCGCTTTGGCAGGCCCATCACATTGCCGCGCTGCTGCGCGGGCAGGGGCACGGGGTCGAAATCGAAATCATCAAGACCACCGGCGACCGGCTGCAGGAAGTGACCTTCGCGCAGGTGGGATCGAAGGGCATGTTTACCAAGGAGATTGAGGAGGCGCTTGCTGACGGTCGCGTGGACCTGGCGGTGCACTCGCTCAAGGACCTGCCGACCGAGTTGCCGGAGCCGTTTTGGCTGGCGGCCACCCCGCCCAGGGTTGACCCGCGGGATGTGCTGGTTTCAGTGAACTACGAGAATCTGGCGGCGTTGCCCGTGGGCGCGCGGGTGGGAACGAGCAGCCAGCGGCGTCGGGCGCAGTTGAAGGCGCTCAGGCCGGATATTGAGGCGCAGGAGTTTCGCGGCAACGTGGACACGCGGCTGCGCAAGCTGGCCGAGGGGCAGGTGGACGCGATTCTGCTGGCGGCGGCGGGCCTAGATCGGCTGGAAAAGACCGAGTGGGTGCGCGAGCGCCTTGATCCGAAGGATTTTTGCCCCGCGGCCGGGCAGGGGTCGCTGGGGATTGAGACCCGCAAGGGCGACGAGGCGACGATTGCGGCGGTTGCTTTTCTGGACGATCCGGCTACGCGGTTTGCGGTGACGGCGGAGCGGGCGGCGCTGGCGGCGCTGGGCGGAGGGTGCCAGGTGCCGATCGGGATCCATTGCCGGGCTGTGGCAAAGCTGGGGGCGGACGAAGAGATTCCGTGGGACGAGATTTTTGGCGTGGTAGCCGTGCCGGGGACGGGGTCGGCGGTGCGGGTAACCCATCGCGCGCCTCGCGGTGCGTTGGAGCCTGCGGAGTTAGGGCGGCTGGTGGCGCGAAAGCTGGTCGAGGCGGGAGCCGGACCGCTGCTTCAAGCGGCAGACGAGGCCTCGCGGTGAGTTCGCTCACCCTGGCAGGCCGCAGAGTGCTGGTGACACGCGCTGCGCACCAGGCGGGAAAACTCAGTGAAGGATTGCGGGCGCTTGGGGCGGAGCCAGTTGAGGTTCCGGTGCTGGAGATTCGCCCTCCGGAGAGTTTCGAGGCTCTGGACGCGGCGCTCCTTCATTTCAATCAATACGATTGGCTGATTCTAACCAGCGCGAACACGGTGCGCGTGCTGGTGGAGCGGGCGGCTGGGTTTGGTGCCTCGATCGGGTCGCTCTCATCAATCAAGGTTGGGGCGGTGGGGGAAGGGACTGCCAGAGCGGCGCGGGACGCTGGCTTTCAAATTACCTTTGTACCAGAATCATACGTGGCCGAAAGTTTGGTTGCCGGGCTC
>Ga0302147_10000173_pt1 | contig 32069 bp, 28 predicted proteins | sample I_Bog_E3_2_FD_192438 | JGI IMG/M metagenome (GOLD analysis project Ga0302147, IMG submission 192438) | Peat permafrost microbial communities from Stordalen Mire near Abisko, Sweden - I_Bog_E3_2 | ecosystem: Environmental > Terrestrial > Soil > Wetlands > Peat | place: Sweden: Abisko, Stordalen...
GATCGAGTGTTCAGTGCGGGCACGGTGATTGACGCCTTCCGCTTTCGCACACACATCGCCAAGCGTCTCGGCGTGAACACTCACTCCGTGTACGCGATTGTGATTGGTGAGCACGGTACCTCCGAGTTTCTTCTTTGGTCGTCGGTGCGCGTGGGCAAGCTCTCCTTCGATGAAGCTTGCGCACAGGCCGGGGAATCCGCCGATCTCGTGCGCCATGGGATCGAAGACGACTTGCGCTACGCCAACATCACGATCATCGAAGGGAACAATGCGAGCCAATACGGAATTGGTAATGTCGGCGCTCGTCTCGCCCAGGAAGTGTTAGGTGACGAGCAAGTCGTGCTCCCGGTCGCCGACTACCACGACGACTATGGCCTCACTCTCTCACTCCCGAGCGTCCTAGGGCGGGCCGGAGTGTCGCACTCGTTCGTGCCCGAAATGTCAGAGAACGAGGCGGCAGAATTTCAGCATTGCATCCAGCAGCTGAAGATTGCCTTTCCGCGAATTGCCGTGTCGAACAAGAATTGACTCTATCGATGAAGTTGTTGCTTCTCGGGAAATTCATTCTTGGAGCAGAGCTGCGCAAGGCGAGGCTTGAAACTCGAAACACCTTTCGTTTCCAACAATTTTGAGCCGTGCGATAACCGTCGTGCGTTGAGAGCCGAATTCGAAAGCCAGTTTGTGCTTCGTGAATCGGTCGGCGACTGAACCATGCGAGAACGCCCGGTTCCTGCCCTGCGGCTCGTCAGTGGGACTTCGGAGCCACACTCGGCACAAAATCGCGCTGGCGAACGAGGGCGAACGAGCCGATCGATCCTGCCAAGGCGATGATCGACGCGATGAACACAATGGTATTGAGAGAGGATGAAAAGCCGGAACGATACGCATTCAGCAAGATGATTCGGTCTGGTCCGGGCAGCGATGCCGCCAAATGGCGAACGTCGCCTCCGAGAACCGCGGCGCGAAGTTGAGCACCACCGTGAAATGAAATTGCAGTCCCCGTATGCGAAACCCGAAGAGCTTGGACCGTCTTCTTTTCAAGTTGGGACTGGAACACCGAACCCAAGCCGGCGATGCCCGTCGCGATGCCTACTTGGCGAAAGGTGCTGTTGGCCCCCGAGGCCATGCCGCTTCTTTCGGGGGGAACGACCGAGATCGCCGACGACGCGAGTACCGGGTTGACGGCACCTATACCAACGCCCGCGAGGATGAAACCGGGCAACAACACCGTCCAGGTCGAATTTGCATGGGTGAAACCCATGGTAAACAAACCGGCGGCAATGAGTAAGAGACCTGAACCGAGCATGTATCGTGCGTGCACCCGTACGGTCAACTTGCCCGCGACCGGCGCGACAATGAACGCAAGTGCCGTAAGAGGCAGGAAGCGCACGCCCGAGGCGAGCGCGCCATAGCCCAGATCATCTTGGATGAAGAGGGTCAGATACAAGAACATCGCAAAAATCGAAGCCGAGATGGCGAAAGCGGCGAGCGACACGCCAGTCATAGCGGGTCGTTTGAACAAATTCAGGTCGAGCATTGGTTCCTTCTGTTTCAGTTCGGCAACGACGAAGATCACGATCAGCGCAGATGCCACGACGAGTAGACCCACGATGAGCGAACTGGACCAGCCGTCATCATTGCCTCGAATCATCGCGAAAACGAACAGGAAACCCGAAGCAGAGAAGGTCACGAAGCCAATCCAGTCGATTCGGCGTTTGTTGGCGTCTCGAGACTCTTGGATCTGGGTCAACGTGATGATGATGGCCACGAACCCGATGGGAACGTTGATGAAGAAGATCCATCGCCATCCAATACCGGTGGTGATCGCGCCACCCACTAAGGGGCCAACTGCGACGGCGCCCCCGAGTACCGCGCCATAGATGCCAAAGGCGGTACCGCGTTCTTTCCCACTGAAGGCGCCAGCTATGAGCGCCAACGATGTAGCGAACATGATGGCGCCGCCCACCCCTTGAGCTGCCCTCGACAGATTTAGCATGAGCGAAGAATTCGACAATCCGCATACCAGCGAGGCCACGCTGAACACGCCCAATCCAACGGCGAAGACCTCGCGTCTCCCGAACATGTCGCCGAAGACGCCAGCCGTCAGCAAGAAAGCAGCGAGAGTCAGCGAGTAGGCGTCCACCACCCATTGAATGTCGCTGAACGAAGAGTGCAGCGCACTTTGGATATTGGGAAGGGCCACGTTCACGACCGTGATATCAAGCAAAAGCATGAACGTGGCGGTGCAGACAGCAATGAGCGTCCACCACTTGCGATCAAGCGCGGCCATGGCGTTCTCGTTCCTCGTTGACGGAGACGCCACGGAACCTGACGGCGTCGATGGAAAATCACTGTTTATCGTAAAGGCGTCAACTTCGATTCATGACGCTCACGTCAGCAATGCCATCTTCTCATTGAACGGCGTCGACCTAGTCCACTTGCCGGGGCGAGACAAAAAGTGGTCAGTTGGCCACTTCGGAGTTCGCGACGAGGCGTCGCAACATGGTCGGGAAGATGAAGTGATGGAAGGGCAAGACAGCGAACCAATAGAGCCGCCCTAAGAACCCCCTGGGGCGAAAAGTCGCAGTCTGAGTAATTTTCGATCCTTCCTTGGTGGTCTCAACTGTCCAGGTAAGCCATGCTGCGCCGGGCAGGCGCATCTCCGCGCGCAGTCGAAGACACTTCGGAGGTTCGACGCGCTCAATTCTCCAAAAATCGAGGGCATCGCCGACTCGAAGCACCGGTCGACGACCTCGCCGAAGACCTGGACCACCAATAAGCTGGTCGATCACTCCACGTACGCGCCAGAGGAATTGGCCTCCGTACCAACCCTTCGCGCCGCCGATCGTACTCAACTCTGAAAAGAGTTGAGCCGAAGATGCTCGTGAGGTCGCGACTCTTCGATCAGTGAAGACAGTTCCGCCCGCCCAACCAGGATCGAGCTCATTCGTTTGGAAATGGATGAGATCCGCGTCAGAGAACTTTGTTGGCGCGCCAGAGTCGCGGGTCACCTCGAGGGCGCGGGTGATCGACTCCTCTAAGGAGAGCGGCATCACACCAAGCTCCTTGCACGCAGACCGCTCTTTGACGATGACTTCGTTAACAAGCGACTGCACGAGCTCCTTCGCCAGGGGAACCGGAACCGGCGTGACCAGACCAATCCAGTGCGACGAGAGCCGTGGTGAGAGCAACGGCACCGGAATCAGGAATCGCTTAGGCAACCCAGCGCAGCGAGAGTAGGTCTCCATCATCTGTGCGTAGGTAACGACGTCGGCACCGCCAACCTCGAGTACGCCAGAAATCGGTTGCTCTGTGGTGACCGCCTCAACCAGCAACGTGACTATGTCGGCGATCGAGACCGGCTGACACTTCGTACTCACCCATTTTGGCGTTACCATCACCGGGAGCAAATCGACGAGGTAGCGCAGCATCTCGAAGCTCGCTGACCCTGAACCAATAATCACTCCAGCGCGAAGTTCGATGACCGGCACTCCAGAAGCTGCGAGCGCCGCTCCGACGTCCTGTCGGCTCGTCAGATGTTTGCTCAGCGCTTCGAGTTCATCACCGAGTCCACCGAGGTAGACAATGCGCTGCACCCCAGCGCGAGCGGCCGCGGCCGCGAAATTCTGAGCTTGGTGGAGCTCACGCTCAACCCAATCCTTCCCCTCGCCAATGGCGTGGACCAGGTAGACCGCGACGCCGATTCCCTCCATCGCCTCGGTGAGGTCATCGTCGACTGAACCTTTAATGATCTGCACCTCATCGAACCACCGAGCAGCGCGAAGCTTCGCTGGTGTTCTCGCGAGGCATCGCACCTGAAGCCCCCGTTCGAGGAGAGCCGGAACAACTCGACCGCCGACGTAGCCGGATGCTCCGGTTACGAGTATCTTGTTCGGCTTCACAACAGAAGCGTACTGGGACGATGTCAATCAAGGTTCCGCTCGCTAGTCCACTGACGTCGGTCCGTTTTCGAGCGTGCTACTTACGCTTCTTCTTCTTGACCTTGTGTTTCTTCTTGACTTCGTGCTCTTTCTTTCCTTTGGGCTTATCGCCCTTCCTCTTCTTCTCCTTCACTCTGTTTTTCTTCTTGGCTGATTTACTGCCTTTCATCTTGCCTTTTCCCTTACCTTCATTCTTCTTAACTATCGTTCCGCTACTGGACCTGAATACAGTGTCATCGTCGAAGCGACCTAGCACGCTCGACGTTGAGGCCCGGACCGCTGTCGGTTCCGTCGAAGGCTGAGTGACGTAGGGCGAAGCAACGCCATGGCCTTTAGCCGTGACCACATCAAAGAACACGCGCTCGACAACCGACATCTCGTTGTCACGAACGTTCTTGACCATCATCGTGGTGGGCATTGGTCGCTCTGACGTTAAGGCGTCGCTCACGAAAAGGTCGCGCAATATAATAACTCGAGCCTGCGCGACACACGTGGCACCGTACATCTCTAAGAAATCTTCGACCGCAACGTCGAGAAACGAGCGTAGGGCGGGTAAGCCATCGACCGAAAGGCGACGTGAATCTGATTCGTAGGCCGCGTAAGTGGCGCGCGTCACGCCAACCATTGCGGCGGCGTTTGCCTTGTCAATCCCGAGTTCAATTCGCCGTTCGACGAGTGCTTGTCCGAGCGTCGTTTTTTCCATCAAAAAACCACCAACTCGTAGGGGCTTTCCCCGAGGGCGTCGATCGAACTCATTGAGACCATTAGCAACAGTTTCGCAGCAACGGGTGAACAATTGTGGTCACTTGAGTGACAACACCAGATCGAACGTAACGGTACGACACCAGACGACCCTGCCTCGCATTTCTGATTAGGAATTTCGTCGCGAAGCTAACGTGTTACCCGACTTGAGCTTCAGAGCCGTAAGACAGTTCACCGTCAGGGTGCGAGACGCTTAGGCTGTCGCAAGTACCCAAAGGAGAAGTGATGGCCGCGACAACGCTCCCAGGGGGCACCTTCATGATGGCCCAGGACCTTACGGTGACCCGCGTGGGTTACGGCGCCATGCAGTTGGCTGGTCCCGGTGTCTTCGGTCCGCCCCGAGACCGCACTGCAGCTCTCGACGTGCTTCGTGAAGCGGTCGACCTCGGCATCACGCACATCGACACCAGCGATTTCTATGGCCCTTTCGTGACCAATCAACTCATTCGAGAGGCTCTGCACCCTTATCCGAAGTCACTGCATATCGTGACCAAAGTGGGGGTCTACCGCGACGCGAAGGGCGGTTGGATCCATTCGCAATCCCCCGCAGAGCTTCGTCGCGCCGTGCACGACAACCTCATCAATCTCGGTCTCGAGGTGCTCGACGTGGTCAATTTGCGCATTCACGGCGGAGACGACGGGCATTCGGCCGGATCCGGTTCTCTCGCTGAACCCTTCACCACCCTGGCCCAACTACAAGAAGAAGGCCTCATCCGCCACCTGGGCATCAGCACGGTGACGTCTGAGCAAATCGCCGAAGCCCAATCCATTGCACCAGTGGTTTGCGTTCAGAATTTCTACAATGTCGCCCACCGAGGCGACGACGAGCTCATTGAACTCCTCGAGGGACAAGGCATCGCCTACGTGCCGTACTTCCCACTTGGCGGCTTCACGCCGCTGCAGTCAAGCGAACTGGATTCGGTCGCCGTGCGTCTCGGCACGACACCGATGGCGGTGGCGTTGGCCTGGTTGTTACAGCGTTCACCGAATATCTTGCTCATTCCAGGTACCTCGTCAATCGCGCATCTACACGAGAACGTGAGCAGCGCCTCGCTCTCGCTGGGCGAGCTCGACCTCGCGGAGTTGGACCGTATCTCGGCTTGATTGCCGCGCCGTTGTCGAGATGGAGCGACGAAACCCCTGTAACGCTCATTGGGTCTCAGGGAACTGTTTCGCTGTCCAGGTCGGTGACTAAATTGACGACGAATGTCCTTGGTGGATCAGCCGGTCCGTCAAGGAACCGTCCCCGAGGACGGCTTGGGTCAAAGGCTGTCGCGTCGCTGACAAAGGACGACCAAGGACGACCAAGCACGATAAAGGAGAATGCGGTGAATGACCACTACGAAAGAGACCCCGAGGCGCTTGCTCGCCTCACCGCCAGGCAGTTTGAGGTGACCCAGAAGAGCGCCACCGAGCCGGCGTTCGACAATGAATTCTGGGACAAGAAGGACGCCGGGATCTACGTCGACGTCGTGTCAGGCGAGCCGCTTTTCGCCTCGACCAAGAAGTACGACAGTGGCTGCGGCTGGCCGAGCTTCACCGCCCCGCTCGAGCCTACGAACGTGCTCGAGCACCGCGACCGGACCTTTGGCATGATCCGGACCGAAGTGCGATCGAACCACGCCGACAGCCACTTGGGCCACGTCTTTACCGACGGACCAACAAGTGAGGGAGGCCTGCGCTACTGCATCAACTCGGCCGCCCTACGCTTCATCCCGTACGAAGAACTCGAGCAAGCGGGTTACGGCGAGTACCGCAAACTGTTTGACGAATCTTCGACCACGAAGGGAAGTGCGCAATGAGCGAAGCAACGGAGAAAGCCATTCTCGCCGGTGGTTGTTTTTGGGGTATGCAAGACCTCATCCGCCGACGCCCGGGCGTGGTCGCGACCCGCGTGGGTTACAGCGGGGGCGACGTCAAGAACGCGACCTACCGGCATCACGGAACCCACGCCGAATCGATCGAGATCATCTTTGACCCCTCGATCACGTCGTACCGCGAGATCCTGGAATTCTTCTTCCAAATTCACGACCCGACCACGAGCAACCGCCAAGGCAACGACCGGGGCGCGAGCTACCGATCAGCGATCTTCTACGTCGACGAGGCTCAACGAAGGGTGGCCGAGGACACCATCGCCGACGTGAACGCGTCGGGTCTCTGGCCAGGCCCGGTAGTGACCGAGTTGAGCCCGGCGGGGCCCTTCTGGGAGGCCGAGCCCGAGCATCAGGACTACCTCAAGCGCTACCCCAACGGTTATACGTGTCACTTCCCGAGGCCTAACTGGGTCTTGCCACGTCGAAACGAGAACGTGGGTCACGTCGGCGACTGATCGTCGCGTCCTTACAGCAATTCGTCGATCTGTCCGATGGCCAAGGACATTCCTTCTTCCATCCCCATGGTCAAGAATCTCTCCATCACCTCGGCAGAGGGAAAGACCGACTCGACTGACATACGAGTTCGCCTTGACATCTGCTCGCTGAGTACGACTCGCACGATCATTGCGGGCATAGACGGGTGTGGTGCACCCGTCTCGTCAGCGATCCCGTTCTCGAATTCGATGCCGTGAAGCGGCTCGATGGTGACGAAACGCCACCAGCCTCGAGAAAGGTCACCGGAGGGGCCGGACATGTAATACGACACGTCACCACCCGGCGTGAAGTCGTATCTGGTCACGGTGGCGGGATACGTGGGCGGCCCCCACCAGCGTTCGAGTTGACGGGGGTCCTCCCACAGCTGCCAGACTCGTTCCAACGTCGCGTCGAATTCAGCCACGAACTTCATTGTGAATGCTGTTGGGTCCTTGGTAACACTCATTACTGGCATCTCGGTGCCCCTTCCACTATTCCTCGCCGAGGATCTCATTCATTGCGTCAAATCGGTCTCGCCACAATTCCTCGTAGCGTTGCAAGAACTTCTCCGCCCGTCGGATCGCCGCCAGGTTGCTACGCACGTACTGCTCTCGCCCATGTCGGCGCTTGGTAACGAGTTCGGCCCTCTCCAGGACGGCCACGTGCTTTTGGACGGCGGCGAAACTCATTGGGTAGAGGCGTGCCAACTCAGAGACGGAATAGTCGCGCTGAAACGTCTTCTCGACGATGCTCCGTCGTGTCGCGTCGGCGAGGGCGTGGAACACCTCGTCGGTCCGGTTCCGGTGTCGCGAATCTACAACCATATGGTTGTAGATTATCAGAGCATCGCGCGGTGTCAAACTCACCTCGTGCGTCAACTTTGGCTCCGCCTAGCGATAGTTCTGGTCGTCGTCACGACGACCATGTCCTAGTGGAGCACTACGTCATTCGCTCAACGACTGACGTCCCCTCCACGAGCACCGCGACCACTCTCCAGGCACCTGGCGTGATTCACGAGTACTTCACGCTTCTCTCCTGTTCGCCGGGGACGACCATCGGTCTCGAAGGCTGCTCCGAGCATCAATTGCTCATGCTCGACGCACGCATCGTCGCTTCGCAGCGCAACATTTTCTCACTCTTGCGTTCGCGCGCTGCGCGAGGTCGTTTCGCGATCGGCACACGCGAATGGCTCTTGTATCGACGCTCGACGTGCCTGGTCGCCTCTGACGCCTACGAGGGCGGCACCCTTGCTCCGGTGACGTACGCGAACTGCCTAGTCCTGGTCGACCACGACCGTCTGGACGAGCTCGCGACGACCCTCGAGAGTTACGCCCAGCACTAGAAGCCCCTCGCGGCGGACTCGATCATCTCTTACCGCTCCGCGGAATATTGACAGAAGACCGCGTACTCGTGAAAACCTTCGTTGAGCTCAGGGCGCCGTAGCGTATGTCGATTCCTTGGCATGACGCGCCGAGTCGGTGACCTCGTGCACCACTTTGCGCGACACGGGAGAACCCGTTTGTCCGTTTTATCGGAAAGTCCGAAACCTTGGATACTTCACTAGTACGATTCATGCCAAGTCCTAACCTCGTGTCCGAAGACGTCGAGGGGAAGCGGAGGGAACGTGACATCGATCATCACTCTCTGCATCGTGGTCATCACCTTCGTCGCAATCTCGGTGATCATTACCAAGGCCGGTTTCTCACGCGGCTGGGCCCTCATTCCACTCACGCCACTGCTCACTTGGATCGTCACTCTGGTCGTAGCGAAGATCCAACTGCACTCCTTCGTGATCGTTTGGGAGTTGGCGCCCTTCTATCCCCACACGATTGGCCTCTTGCTCGACGTCGACAAGATTGCTATCTTCGCGTCGTGGATCTTCCTTCTCCTCTTCGCGTTCTCGCACTGGCCCACGAGGAGCGTGGCGGCGCCTAGCGAGCAGGCCGCGACGAAGACACGCGTGCGAGGTCCAGTGCGAGGTGGTGCAGGCACTGCTGCGAGCGCGGTGCAACGTCAATCTTCGCGTTACCCGCTGCCCAAAGGTCCAGGATTCGGAACACTGGGCTTCGTTGCGGGTCCCGGCGCAGCAACGCACGAAGTGGAGTCGAACGTCGCCACCAAACCCAGGGGGAATCAGCTCGCCACCTTCTGCGCTCGATGTGGCGACTCAGTACCGGGCAACCGCGCGCTAGCGCACAACTGTCCAAACGCGGGCCAACCAGCAAAATTCTGTCGATATTGCGGAAAGTCGATACCCGAAGGCTCCGAGTTATGTCCCTCGTGTAATCAAGAGGCCTAGCCGAACCGATTCAAGTAGAAGTTGATGATACTTCTCGACCTCACGTTCCCGTGGTTCCAAATCTTGCGCTTCGTGGAACGACTCAGGCGCTACATCGCCCCAGACGGTCCGCCGTGGGCGTTCTCTTCGGCGGCCCTAGTTCGGAAGATCGAGAAAAGGTCGAACTTCTCCGAATCACTCTTGGCTGCGGCCTTGGCGGGAGCCGCATGCGTCGCGGCCTTCTTTGCGGACGCCTTCTTCGCGGGAGCCTTCTTCACGGCCTTCTTCGTCGCAGCCTTCTTCGCGGGAGCCTTCTTGGCTACTTTCTTGGCAGCGGCCTTCTTTGCGGGAGCCTTCTTCTTGGCTACTTTCTTGGCAGCGGCCTTCTTTGCTGGCGCCTTCTTCTTGGCTACTTTCTTGGCAGCGGCCTTCTTTGCTGGCGCCTTTTTCTTTGCTGCCTTCTTCGCGGGCGCCCTCTTCACGGCCTTCTTCGTCGCGGCCTTCTTCGCAGGTGCCTTCTTCTTGGCGGCCTTTTTCGCTGGTGCCATCTTCAGTCCTCTCTGACATTGCAATCAAAACACTTGGACAATTTAACCAGACTTCGACACGCGAAGCCTGGATTGGCCTCGGGTGTAGTGGTCTTGAATCTCCGAACTCTAACGCTATCTCGTGCACGAGCCTGGATCTCGCATCCCACCCGATAGCCTCGTACGTCGCTTCCGAATCGAGGCAGCGTCTGCGCACCGTCGCCGATACTCGTGGCCGTCTACGTCCCAGTACCGCGAAAAGGCGCCAAGTCAACGAGTTTTGACTTCGAAGCGACCGAACCGATTGGCGCGCCCTAGATCTTGATCCCGATCACGGGCGTACCCATCGCGCACCTCACCGTCCCTTGGTTACGGGGACTGTCCCCTGCCCTCGGCGACTAGAACCAAGGTCCCATGTTCAACGATGCGTCCTTCAAAGGATGTCGAACCCTTCGAGTACTGCGAAGCGTCTCACCCACCACCTTGAAGATGCACGAGCAGGACCGACACAACCACGAGCAGGACACCCGCCATCCGCGTCATCCACTTTTTCACGGCCAGTGACCGGGCAACGTCGGTGGCACCAAGATCGCCATCAGGCCGTCGCCCAGGCCCTTGACCACTCGTCCGCGATGCATCTCGATGATTTCTCGAGTCAGTGCGTCGACTTCGGCGTGATACACGTCGGCGAGTTCGTCACCGAGCTGAGTTCGCAGCCCCGTCGACAAGACGATGTCGGTAAAGATGATCGCGTAGAAACCCACGCCGACTTCGAAAAGGCTCGCTGCTGGTGAGCCTCGCGTCGATGCAACCTGGCCGTCTTCGCTCACGTCAATTCCTCTACCCCGCCACCGTTTCGGACGTTGCTGCGGTAAGGCGCTTCGACAGTGGACACACTTTTTACGTTCGTTGCGCTTTCACGTACATTACTCAGGTCCACTTCAAGCCCGAGAGTGACGATCGGCGAAGAGTCCTCGAGGCGGCACCGTCGCTCCACGAACGCCACCGCGACGCGAGTGCGGAGTTTCAACGACGAAGATTACTTAATTTCAAATGACCGGGGAGAGTCCTCCGTCGATGCTGATGCCCACGCCGGTGATGTAGCTGGCCCTTGGCGAGAGCAGGAATGCCGCCAGATCCGCGAACTCTTCGGCTCGACCCACCCTGCCCAGCGGGATGTTCGAACCCTTCGCCATGCCCGCGTAGAGATCCTCAAGCTTGGTCTGCGCGGCCTCGGCCCGACGACGCCATTGACCTGACTCAATGAAGCCGATCAGAATCGCGTTGACGCGCACCCCTCGGGGTCCGACCTCGTTGGCCATGGCCTTGGTGAAGGCGAGACCGGCCGCGCGTGACGCGGTCGTGGGGGTGGAATTCGCCGACGGTGACCTGGCCATGATCGCCAGCACGTTCACCAGAGCACCGCGTGTCGCCTCCAGCGCGGGCAGTACGCGGCGCGCCAAGTGGATGGCGGCGATGACTTTCAGTTCGTAATCGTCTCGCCACTCCTGATCCACGGAATTCGCGATCGCGGTGCCCGAACTGCGTCCCGCGTTGTTAACCGCACCATCCAGACGTCCAAAGTTCTCCAGTGAGGCGTCGATGAAGGCATCGAGTTCTGCCTCGTGACTGACGTCCGCGCGCAGGCACAGGGCCTCGGGACCCAAGGCCGACGCCGCTTGCTCTAGGCGCGCCTGGTCGCGCCCACAGACCGCGACCTGGGCCCCCTCTCGCACGAGAGTCTTGGCCAGCGCGAGACCGAGCCCGTCGGTGCCGCCGGTGATGAGAAACGCCTTATCGCGAAGTTCCAGGTCCATGCACTGATACTAGGTACAACCAGTCGGCGCTTTCCTGGTGGCGTTGGCTGCTTAGAACCGCGTGAAAGGACGAGCGCGTCGCCCCGAGGTCTGATCGCGGTACAACCAGATTCCCGCAACGAGCATGACGCTGCAGATGACTAGGGGCGTGAGGACCGGGCCGATCCACGTCACCGGGATGAGGAAGAAGACGTCACGGGTGAAGAAGCTCTGGGGCCAACTGTCCAGCACTCTTAGCCATCCGTAGTACGAAATGTCCCAGCAGGCGAAGAGAATCAGAAACGCACCGCAACGTTGCGACCAGACCTTGCTCGCAAGATAGGCCACCGCGACCAACATGACGATGGTCATGGCCTCGCGGCCGACCTCGATGTCGGCAATGCGCCTGGACAACAAGATCGAATGCTCGGGTCGCACAAAGGTGATGAATCCCAGGTTCAGCCATACCTGGTAATGCGAAATCGAGTAATTCTGATGGAACTTGATGAGCGCTCGCAGGTACGAGACGACCGCGGCCTCGACGTAACCGAAGCCGATGCCAAAAATTATCAAGAACAACAAGTCGAGCAGAGTGGTTCGCTCGCCGGACCCAAGTCGACGCATCATCATTTCTTACCATCTCGCCGTCAATCCCCTGACGGCGGCGAGCGCCGGTATCGGGAAATAATCGTAGCGGGCCAAGTCACGAAGTGTTCACTGTGTAGAGCGAAGAAATTATCTAGGGTTACGGTCGTGGCCGCGATTGAGATCAAGGGACTGACCCGACGCTACGGTGACTTCGTCGCGGTCTCCAACTTCGATTTGACCGTCGCCGCCGGCGAGTGCGTCGGCATCCTGGGACCCAACGGCGCCGGTAAGACGACCGTCGTCGAGATCCTCGAGGGTTACCGCCATCGCGACGGTGGTGACGTCAGCGTCCTCGGCCTCGACCCCGCCCACCCCACCAGGTCGTGGCGTCAGAAGTTGGGGATCGTCCTGCAGAGCGCGAGCGATCTCAACGAACTGACCGTGCGTGAAGCGGTCGAACACTTTGCCCGCTACTACCCCAAGCCGCGCGACGTGGACTCGACCATCGAGCTGGTCGGGCTCACCGACAAGGCCACGACCCGGACCACGAATCTCTCGGGGGGGCAACGTCGACGTTTGGACGTCGCACTCGGCGTCGTCGGCACCCCCGAGCTCTTGTTCCTCGACGAGCCGACGACTGGCTTTGACCCCGAGGCGCGTCACATCTTCTGGGGGCTGATCGAGCGTTTAAAACACGAAGGCGTGACCATCGTGCTCACGACTCACTACCTCGAAGAGGCGGACGCTCTCGCCGACCACGTCGTGGTGGTCACGAGGGGACGAAAGGTGGCCGACACCACCCCGGCGGGGCTCGGCAGTCGTTCGCAGAATCTCGTGAGTGTTCGATGGTACGAGCACGATGAACTGAAGGAGCAGCGAACGGCTGAACCAACGAAGTTCGTCCGTGAACTCGCCGCCCGGTTCACCGGTGAGATACCGGGTCTCGAAGTCGTTCGAACCACCCTCGAGGAGGCGTACCTCGAACTCGTCAACGCGAGCGAGCAGTGACGAACCTTCCTTCGCTCTACTATCACCGGTCGCGACTCGAGATTCGCCTGCTGCTACGAAATCGAAACGCCGTGGTCTTTTCGATGCTGCTGCCCGTTTTCCTCCTCTTCATCTTCGGCTCGGTATTCAACAAGACCAAACTGGGCAACACCGGCGTCAGCTTCGACCAGTACTTCGTGGCCGGACTTCTGGCGTCGGGCCTGCTCTACAGTGCCTTCCAGCAACTGGCGATCGCGATCCCTGAAGAACGCAGTAACGGCACCCTGAAGCGCCTGGTCGGCTCGCCGATGCCCCCGAGCGTGTACTTCGTGGGCAAACTGGCCGCGGCGACGTTCACGTACATCTTCCAAGCGATTGCGCTGCTCGCGATCGGACACTTCAGTTACGGCATCCACTTGCCAAGTTCGGTGTCGCTGTGGCTGGACTTCGCATGGATCAGCGCACTCGGGCTCGCCGCCAGTGCGCTCTTGGGCATCGCGTTCTCGAACTTCGCCAAGAACGGCCAGTCGGCGTCAGCACTCGCCTCCCCGGTCGTGCTCTTCTTTCAGTTCACGTCCGGGGTGTTCTTCGTCTACGCCAATCTACCCAAGTGGATGCAAGACGTCGCCGCGATCTTTCCATTGAAGTGGATGGCCCAGGCGATGCGCGGCGTGTTCTTGCCCAAACTCTTCGCGAGCCAAGAGGTTGGACATAGTTTTGAACTTCCCAAGGCCGCCGTGATCCTTGGCGCGTGGACGCTGGCGGCGGCCTTGATCTGCCGCTTCACTTTCCACTGGTTACCGAAGAACGAGACCTAGAGCCCCGTGAGCGACTTGGTCATCAGCGACGAAAGTGGGGTCACTTCGTTGGCGGGCGGAACCGTGACACTCACCGGTTGTCCGTAACCCGAGAGACCCAGACGAAGCGCCAGACTCTCCGAACCCTGCGCCGTCGTCATTGACGTGGTGAGGTCCACTTCGGCAATGTTGCCGTCAGGGCCGATGTAGATGTTCACGTTGTAGCCCCCCAACGTCACCGCCCCGAGCAGACTGGCGTCCGTACTCGGCAGCGCCTTTAGCACCGTCTCTAGTTGCTGCTGTTCGGTGGCCTGACTCGCCGAAATGATGTACTCGTGGGTGGCCACCCCGTTCAAGGTGACCGGGCCGTCATCAGTCACCGTGTCACCAACCTTGGCGAGACCGGCGAACACCGACGAAAGGCTGCCCACCCCGGAAATCCCCGTCGACTGTTGCGCGCTCGAGGAATTCAGCGGCGCCGACACCCAGGGGGTCGGGAGTTTGCTCGCCAGTGATCCCGCGAGTTCCACGTACAACACACCGTGGTCGATGACCACTTCGGATTGGCCCACGTTGGTCGAACCGCTCGAAGCACTGAAGTTCACTTGACACTCGGGACCGGTCGCACAACTGCCGTCCACCGTCGCTTGGGCGGATGCCGCGCCCGACAAGTTCACGTTGAGCGCGAAGGTCACCGACTTCGCGTCCATCATCGAGGCCAACGCCGCCCGTACGGTCGTGGCACCACCCGCGGGTGATCCCGTCGAAAGGACCGCGGTCACGACGGCCGCGACCGTGAGCACGATCACCAGGATGAAGGGGATAAAGCGTCGAGGACCGAGTATTAAAGCACCCGAAGAGCCCTGGCCAACCCCCGCGATTTGAACACCGTTTTGCACGTCGACCTCCATTTGCCTACTCCACGAACATACCGCCTGGCGAACTAGACGTGGCAGCGCAGCGAACCGGCCCCGACGCGCGTGCGTCGGGGCCGGTCAGAAGTCCAGAGGGCTGGATTAGAGGTTCTGCTCGAACTCCATCAGCACCGCGACCCGGTCCTCCTTCGAGGGCATATTGAAGTAGGGATTCCCCTTGATCCAATAGATGGCCATCGGAATCAGTCCGAGGGCCATGGCGCCCAGTCCCACCCAAAGCGTCGTGGAGTTGAGACCTGGGATCGCTTTGAAGAACATCACGATCATGAAGATCGCGCCGATTAGCGGCCACAGTCCCATGAAGACGAAGTTGGTGACCGAGAGGAACAACTGCTTGCGATACAACATGACCACCGCCAGCCCCGCCAGGCTGTAGTAGATGCAGATCTGAAGTCCGATGGCGTTGATGCCGTCGGTAAGAATTGAGTCGATCGACCCGACGAACTGCGATCCGATGAAAAGAGCCAACGAGAATACCGTCACGCACGCGGTCGCGACGATGGGCGTCTTGAACTTCTTGTGAATGCGTCCAAGTGCCTTGGGCAGCGTGTTGTCGCGACCCATGGCGAACATCGTTCGTGTCACTTGGATGAGCGTCGTCTCCAGGGTCGCGACCGTCGAGAGAACCACGGCGACCACGATCAACTTGCCCCACGTGCCGTGCCACACTGCTTGGCCCAAAACGCTGAGGACGTCGGCGTCGTTCTTTTGGATCTGGCCCGACGTCAACACCAGGTTGGTCGCGACCGTGAACACCTCGAAGAGAATAAAGACGAAGACCATCCCGATGATGCCGCCCATCCCAGGCGTCTTGGTGGCACCCTTCGTCTCCTCGTTGAGGTTCGCGGTGACGTCCCAGCCCCAATAGTAGAACGCCGCTACGAGCGCCCCCGCGAAGAAACCGTTCGCGCCGTGGAAGACCGAAGGTGCGAACCAGTGCCACGAGAAGGTGTGGACGTGTTGACCGTGAAATATAGCGAGGAGAGCGAAGAGAATAAGCAGGGCGATTTCGATCGACGACATTACGATCTGCACGATCACGGTCACGGTGACACCGACGGCCACGGCCGCGACCATGAGCAAGAAGAACACCGCTCCCACGATGGTCACGGCTCCCTTGTTGTTAGCCGCGGACGTCGAGAAGAGTCCGAGCAGATTCGCCCCGACGGGCAAGGTCGCCGCGACCATGAAGATCAACGCCGAGACGATAAGTGCCCAGCCGGACATATAGCCAAAGAAAGGGTGCAGGGCTCGGCGAACCCACGAATAGCTTGCCCCGGCCTTCGGCTCGACGCGACCGAGGTAGCTGAAGGCGAAGACAATCCCGAACATCGCAATCCCGCAATAGAGCAGCGCCGCGGCGCCACCTAACGCAACTGCTCCGAAGAGTACGGCGGTGGAAGCAGCAATCGAATAACCCGGTGCGACGCCCGCGATACCCATGACTACCGAATCAAAGAGACCGAGGACCCCCGCACGCAACGCGTGCTCGGGTTCTTCTCCTTGTTGTACATCCAGGGCGTCTGTCACGACTACCTCTTTCTTGTGGTTATCACCTCAGTAATGGTTTGTTAAGTACCGAAATGTAACATGGTGCCGACAAGAAAACGCGCGACGCTCTACGAGACTGTTAACGCTGGATGAATAGTCAATGATTACAAGGAACCGCGGGCAAATATGTCAGGGGGCGATGCCCGTTATGCCTGGCACAAATCCAGAGATATTGGTACTGGCAAGTTTCGTGCACGTCGAGCCGGACAACGGGACAAACCAACTCGAACCGCCGCTGACATTTGCGATTCCCACCGACAAACTTTCGAAGTTCTTCGCCACGCACTGTGATGGCGTGAAATTTCCAGTTTCGACGACGCCGTACGCGGCGCTCGCTTTCGCGCTCGGGCCGAGGCGGATGCTGTCACCGTAACCAGTCGACCCGGTACCGCGAAGTGTCGCTCGGGGTCCTACCAAGATGTGGGCCACGCCAGGAAGTGCTCCGGTCGTCGGCTGCACGCTGGGTGTGCCCGAGAGCAAGCACGCGTGACCACCTGCGTTCGTGACGATGAGCGGATAGAAGATCGTGCCGGCTGTTCCGTTGGACTGGCCGACGTTCAACTTCAGCTGTAAGGACGTGCACGCCGAAGGCTTGGGAAACGAGAGTGAGGAAAGCGAGGTCCATTTGGTGGTCCCGTTCACGCAGACGCCAAGCGAAGTGGCGAGTTTGACGAGTAACGGTCCACCACGCGGACTCGAGACGCGGACGTACGACGCCTGCTTCTGCGTACATTGGACACCCTCTTCGGTCACGAGGTGTTGAATCAGCTGAAATGTGTCGTTCATCAACCAGGGCTGCTCAGGCACGGCCAGACCCTTGGTCGTCGCGAGCGAGACCTTGGGGCCGATCGCGACCCCAGAGGAACTCGCGAACTGGTAATCCGTCGCGCTCGACCACTGACATCTTGGGAAATACGAGTTCGTGAGGACGAGACGAACCGTCGCGCCGCCAGCTCGAGTACTGATGTTTGACGTGCCCGCAAAGTTCCGGGCATTGCAGGTCGGTACCGCACTGGCTGACGCCGGCGTCGCTGCCAAGGCCGGCCAGAAGAATGTGACGACGAGTGCCAGACCGGACAGGACGCGAAAGAAGCGGGGAAAAGTCACTATTCCATAGTGTCACCTGATTCAAAAAAACAAGCGGCTGAGAGCCAAACGTCATCGAATTGTCAAACGGAATGCCTTCTCGGTCGTCACTCGGCTGATGTATCTGCGAAAAGCCTGTGAAGAGACGTCGTCGTCGCGCGCGAACCGATCCCGAACTCTCAACTAAATTTGGCTGAGCATTCTTCGTATGCTCCCTGACCGCATCAACGAAAGTTACCTAACGTGCCCGCCTATACACGCTTCGACTCTGACGCCACCGACATACTTTCCGATCGCGACATCAAGCGTAGGTGGAACCAGTTTCACGCGAGCATTCGACTGGTACAGGGAAACCGCTTTCAACAGGTCGTGGGCCGCATGTTGGGCGAAGACACTTACCGCTACAAAGTCGCTCGTCTCACTGGAAGGCCGCTACTACAACTAGTGCGCAAGCTGCGAAGGCAGGCGCCCGTCGCCTCAATCGAACGCCCGACGGAGAGGCCGGTTTACTTCCCGCACAATTACCGTCCGCCCACCGGCGCGAAAGAGGGCGATGTGAACGCCGTGTCCGTACCCGATGATGTCGAGATCCACGTCGTCAGTGAATCAACAGCACCCGCCACCGACACGATCGACGCTCTCAACGATGTCATCGTCAATTCGAGCGCCACGTGGCTCTTCGTCGTCGACGATTCCATCCCTGAACTCGACCGGGTGGACGCCGCCATCGTGCTTCGCAGTGCTGCCGACCAAGGCGACGACGTCGTCTTCGCCGACGAGGCCGGTCCCGATCCGCACGCGCCGTTGCTCAAGACCCCCGCGGCCGGTCCGCACACGTTGCTCAGCTATAACTGCATCGGGCGCCCAGCGCTCTTGCGTATCTCGACGCTGCGATCAGTCGGGCCGTTCAACGCCGACGCCGGATGGGCTTTCGAACACGATGCCTACTTGCGGTTCGTCGAACACGGCGCGCACTTTCACCACGTAGCGAAGGTCCTCGTCGCGGGAAGGCCCTCGATCAGCTTCGAAGCCGCACACGTAAGCAATGATTCTCAGTCCGTGGTTAGGGCCGCGTTAGTGCGGCGAGACTGGAAAGGGACCGTGACGTCTGGCCCGTTCGGTTCTTCTGTTGACTGGCGCCTCGAGCCGCCTTCGCCTGCGCCGTCCATCGACATCATCATTCCCACTCGCGACCGCATTGACCTCGTACGTCGTTGCGTTGAGGCCATCGAGCAGAAAACCACGTACCAGAACTACGACATCATCTTTCTCGACAATGACTCGATCGAGACCGAGTCGCTCGACTACTTCGACGCGACCACGTACCGAGTAGTTCGCTGCCCCGGTCCCTTCAACTATGCCGCCATCGTCAATCGAGGCATACAGCATTCGAGCGCGGACTTCGTCGTCACTCTCAACAACGACACGATCCTGGTGACGCCGGACTGGCTTGAGCAGATGGTGGGGCTCGCCTCGCTGCCTGATGTGAGCATCGTGGGTGGATGCCTGTTGGACCAGGACGGACGGCACGAACACGACAGCATCGTGATCTCCCCCTATCCCCAACACCTTCGAATTGATTCCAACTACCCACACCACGACCAATACACCGTCGCAATTCGCGACGTAGCCGCTGTGACCGGTGCGGTGCAAATGGTGCGCCGTGAGCTGTGGGAATCACTCGGTGGCATGGATGAACTCCTCAAAGTGACGATGAACGACGTGGACATCTGTCTGAGGAGCCAAGAGGATGGAAGGAATGTCGTTTACACGCCCAATGTTCAGCTCTTCCACCACGTCAGCTCATCGCGCGGATCACTCGATCCGTTAGAGGACCGGAATCGCTTCATCCGTCGCTGGGACATCTTTGGCTCGTTTCGCGACCCCTACTTTCCTGAGTCGCTTCTTCTACTTGGCGAAACGATGTACTACCGCCACCGTTGAACACGAAGTGCACCGAGTCGCGCGGTAAGTCTCTTGTAACCTGAAACCGTGCCAATGGCCTGGGCGAGATTCGTCGCCAACTATCGAAGACTGCCCGCCTCGACCACACCGCTGCTCGTCATCTTCCTCGGGATCTGTTTCGCCAATGTCCTTTACCTCACTGGCTTCTCGCTCATCAACCCGATTTCGTGGACGGCCGGCGTCTCGCATATTCTCTGTCACGTCTCGTGTGGCCGACCGGCAATCGACCCTAATACCGGCTACATCACCCAGCCCCTCGGTCACCTCGCCGCCCAAGACCTGTTGCACGGTCACTTCCCGTTCTGGAACTACTTCGAAGGGCTTGGCTCGCCGTTGCTGGGCGAGATGCAGTCCGCGGCATTCTTGCCCCTCACGTTGCTCTTCGCCTTGCCGAGCGGACTCCTGTGGTTTCACATGTCCCTCGAGCTCATCGCGGGTGTTTCGACATATTTCCTGGCCCGTCGCCTGTCGGTCCCCACGTTCTTCGCTACGGTCGCCGGTCTTCTCTTCGCGCTCAATGGAACGTACGCCTGGTTGGGCAACGCCGTGCTCAACCCGGTCGCCTTTCTGCCAATGCTCGTACTCGGCATCGAGATGATCTACGACGCGGCGTCAAAGGGCGCGGTGCGCAAGGGCTGGTACGTCGCCGCGCTCGCGCTCGCCCTCTCGCTCTACGCGGGCTTTCCCGAGGTCGCGTACTTCGACGGCCTCTTCTGTCTCGGATGGGCGATCGTGCGGTTCTTCACCCTTGATCGCTCGGTGCGTCTCGTGGCCGCGCGTCGGGTCGGTCTCGCGGGGATCATCGGCGCCATCCTCGCCCTGCCGGTCCTGGTTCCCTTCTACGACTATGTGAAGGTCGCCTACGTGGGACCCCACTCGGGCGGGGCCGAGAGCCTGATCCATCTGCCCATCCACGCGACCTCAATGTTCATCGACCCGTATATATACGGCGGCATCTTCTCTAATCCCAACACCTACAGCGACTGGGGCGGGATTGGTGGCTATTTCGGGGCGAGCATCATTGCCCTCGCGTTACTGGGACTTTTCGGCGCCCGCCACCGCTCGCTACGGATATTCCTCGGCGTCTGGGCGTTCTTGGGCACGCTCAGCATGTTCAATCTCCTCTATATCCATCAGATCTTGAATCTGATACCCGAGGTGAAGAACGCCGCACTCTCGCGCTATCTGATGCCCAGTTGCGAACTCGCCGTGATCGTGCTCGCCGTACTCGGCGCCTGGGATTTCGCCACCAGTGCGCGCGCCAAGCGGGTCTTCAACCTGACGAACCTGTTGGCGTTGCTGTTGCTCGTCTGGGCGGCCCTGGAATCGAGTCCGCTCAACAATGGCGTCGTCCAGAGTCACAAGGCGCGTCTCTTGCTCATGGTGCTGCACTCCCTGCCCTTCCTGGCCCTCGCGGCGCTCCTGATCATCGGATTTTTCGCCACGAAGCAGTGGGCGCCGGTGTTGGTCGCGGTCGTCCTCGTGGCCGAGGCGCTGACTTGGTTCATTGTCCCCACGACCGAGGCGGCCAAGCAGATCAACGTCGATGCGGCACCGATCTCGTTTCTCCGGGCGAACCAAGGGGAGTACCGCTTCCTCGACTTCGGCATCCTCAACGCGAACTGGGCGTCCGAGTACGGACTCAACTCGCTCAGCGCGATTGACCTGCCTTTTCCGAAGAAGTTCTCGAAGTACCTCGAGACCCAACTCTTCCCCGGACTCACCCCACCCGAGCAGTTCGTCATCCACGACGGCATCACGGGTATCACGCTCCAGGAGTCCGAAGTCGCACATCATTTCCAGGCGTACGAGAACGCCTCGGTGAAGTACCTTCTGCTGCCCACCTCCGTGCCGATTCTGCCGTCGCTCACCAAACTCGGCGTGAAGGCCGTCTTCGAGGACGTCCAGGGCATCGCCACCATCTACGAGATGCCCCATCCTCGACCGTTCTTCTCGACCTCCTCGGACTCGTGCACCATCACCAGCGCCAATCCGGCCGCGGCGACCGTGACGTGTCCGAACGGTCCGAGCACGCTCGTGCGCGCCGAGTTGCAGATGAAGGGCTGGCACGCGTACGTGAACGGCCACGAAGTCGCGATTTCCACCTCGAGTGGCGTCTACCAGTCGATCTCGGTACCCGCCGGCTCGTCAAGCGTGACCTTCTCCTTCACGCCACCGCACGAGAAGGACGCACTGCTCGTGGCTCTGCTCGCGGCACTCTTCCTCGCGGGTTCGTGGATCCTCGGCCGACTGCCCGCGTCGCTGCGGCCCAAGCGGCGCACGGGCAAACACGCCGCCACGCACTAGCCTCATTAATCGGCCCATTGCTCGTGCGGTACGGTGACCTCGGTGACCAATCGTCTCGATGACCTCGACCTCAGTAAGTCGCTCACGCACGACGAATCTGAGAAGCGAATACTGATGGCCCAGCGCCGACTGACGCAACTTCGGCTGTTCTGTGGTGGACTCCTGGGCTCGACGACCAAGGGACCGGGCCTGATCGTGCTCTTCGAGGGATTCGACGCTGCGGGCAAGGGCGGCGCGATTCGTCGTCTGACCAGTGGTCTAGACCCCCGCCACGTTCGCGTGGTGCCCGTGGGGCCACCGAACGAGGAGGACCTGCGCCACCATTTCCTCTGGCGATTCCAGGAGTCACTGCCGGGCCGCGGCGACATGACCATCTACGACCGTTCGTGGTACGGACGACTGCTCGTCGAGCGCGTCGACGAGCTGATCGACAAGCACACGGCCCGACAGTCCGCCAAGGAGATCGTCGACTTCGAAGACATGCTCGTCTTCGACGGGGTCACGATCGTGAAGTTCTGGCTGCACATCTCTGACGGCGAGCAACTGAAGCGTTTCAACGACCGCGCGACCAACCCTTTGAAACAATGGAAACTCACGCCCGAGGACTGGCGAAATCGTGAGAAGCGACCAGCGTACCTGAAGGCCCTCAACGACGTGCTCGACTGGACGGACCACGCACACGCCCACTGGGACCTCATCGCCGCCGAGGACAAACACTTCGCGCGCGTCGCGGTGCTCGAGACGCTCGTCGACCGGTGGGTCAAGGATCTCGAACGACGAGGCCTGGTTGTCCCGGCGACCCGCGAAGACGACTACCTTCGTTAGCCAACACCACGTCGCGCTATCTGGAACACTGAAACCATGACTTCTCGCTACGGCATCACGATCCCCTTCGACGGCGTCTCGCTACCCGACCATCAGGCACTCTTCCACCGACTGGCCGACCTCGGTTACACCGACGTCTGGTCCGCCGAGGTGGACGGAGCCGACGGCTTCACGCCCCTGGCGCTGTGTGCCGCGTGGGAAGCGCGCTTGCACGTGGGCGTCGCGGTGACCCCCGTCTTCACTCGCGGACCAGGACTGCTCGCCATGAGCATCGCCGCCCTCGCCGAGGTCGCGCAAGGTCGATTCACTATGGGTCTCGGTGCTTCGAGCCAGCCAGTGGTCGAACTATGGAACGGCATCAGCTACGAAGAACCCTTCGCCAAGACCCGCGACGTGCTGCGCTTCGTAAAACGAGCCCTGGACGGCGAGAAGATCGACGACGTCTTTGACACCTTCGAAGTGCACGGCTTCAAGTTGTCCCGTCCCGTTCTCGAGCGCCCGCCGATCTTGCTGGGCGCCCTGCGACCGGGGATGCTGCGCCTCGCGGGTAAGGAAGCCGACGGCGCGATACTCAACTGGCTCGCGGCGAGCGACGTCTCCCAGTGCGCCCACGAAGTCGGAGGCGGAAAAGTCATCGCCGCGCGGCTCTTCGTCATACCGACCGAGGACGCGGACACCGCTCGTTTCATCGCCCGACGAATGATCTCCTCGTACCTGACGGTCGCCACCTACGCCGAGTTCCATCGTTGGCTCGGTCGAGGTGAGATCCTCCAACCGATGTGGGACGCCTGGAAGGACGGGAACCGCAAACTCGCCAACGAGTTGATCCCCGATTCGGTGGTGGATGAACTGATAATCCACGGTTCCTACGACGCGTGCCGCGACCACGTGGCGCGTTACTTGGACGCGGGCGTACACGTCCCGACGCTCGCCATCGTCCCCTTCGGGATCGACCTCAACGAGGCGATCGAGGGCCTCGCGCCCCGCTAGACCTTCTCGGCTTCGAGGAACTCGAGCATGCCGGCGAACTTCTCGCGAGCCGCCTTGGCCCGAGTGGGGATGTGGTCGCTGGGTATCTCACTGGGTTCGTAGCGCTTGAGCGCGTGACGCGCCACCGTTTGACGATGCACCTCGTCGGGACCGTCGTAGATGCGCGCCGCTCTGGCCGCGCGGTACATCGCTTCTAAAGGCATGTCCGAGGAATAGCCGAGTGAGCCGTAGGTCTGAAGGGCGCGGTCGACCACGTTGTGCAGCACCGAAGCGCCGTAGTACTTGATCATGGCGATCTCGTCGCGCGACGCCGAGGCGCCGACCTTGTCCATCTTCCAGGCGGCGTGCAGCGTCATGAGCCGCGCGGCGTGCATCTCGGCGGCCGAGTCGGCGATCCAGTTCTGGACGGTCTGCTTGTCCGCCAGAAGCGATCCGTGCGTGAAGCGACTGAGTGCGCGCTCGCACATCATGTCAAAGGCGCGCTGGGACTGGCCGAGCCAACGCATGCAGTGGTGGATGCGACCGGGACCGAGTCGGGCCTGAGCGAGCAGGAAGCCCGAGCCTTCGGGACCAATCAGGTGGTCCGCGGGGATGTGTACGTCCTCGTAGAGGATCTCGGCGTGATTGCCGAAGCGGCCGTAGGTGACCTCGGGGTCATCCATCGAACCCACGTCGCGAAGGATCGTCACGCCCTTGGCGTGCACGGGCACGACGAACATCGACGATCCCTGGTAGGGGTGCACGTCGGGATTGGTGACCGCCATCACGATCAAGATGTCCGCGACCGAGCCGTTGGTCGTGTACCACTTTCGACCGTTGAGCACCCACTCCTCGCCGTCGCGCACCGCCGTGCTCTGCAGGAGTCGCGGGTCACTGCCGGCGGTGTGCGGTTCGGTCATCGAGAAACCCGATCGCATCGTGCCGTTCAACAGCGGTTCGAGCCAGCGTTCGCGAATGTCCTCGCGATCGGTCATCTCCATGCCCGCCGCCAGCAGTTCGGCGTTGCCGCTATCGGGCGCGTTGTTGCCGAAGATCAAGGGGCCGTAGGGTGTCTGGCCGAGGATCTCGTGCATCAGGCCCAACTTCACCTGACCGAAGCCCATGCCGCCCAGTTCGGCGGGCAGGTGCGCGGCCCAGAGCCCGCGCTTACGTACTTCTTCTTGGAAGGGCTTGATGAAGGCGACGACCTGGTCATAGGAGAGGTCGAGGGTCTCGATGGGAAAGATCTCCTCGCGCACGAAACCTCGCATCCACGCGAGTTTCTCCTCGAACTCAGGTTCGGTCTCAAAATCCCATGCCATAGGCCACCCACTTTCTCTGCCTTACTCTAGGCCTCGCCAAAACTTGCTCACGAACGGTCCAAGGTCCCATTTCAATACACTGGTGACACGACGAAAGGCGATCATGACGAAGAAACGACGATCAGCGAAGAAGTTGAAGATCGGTGTCGTGGACACGATGTTCGCCCGCTTTGACATGGGAGCCGCGGCGCGCGCCGAACTCGAGGAGTGCCCCGGCTACGGCACCAAGTTCAAGGTCGTCTCGACGACGGTGCCCGGCTTCAAGGACCTCGCGGTCGCCGCGATGAACCTGATCGAACAACAAGGCTGCTCCATCGTGGTCGCGCTCGGCATGCCCGGCTCGGCCCCTATCGACAAGCAGTGCGCCCACGAGGCCTCGATGGGCATCATGCAAGCGCAACTGCTCACGGCCACGCCGATCCTCGAGGTCTTCGTCCACGAGGACGAGGCGGACGAGCCCATCGTGCTGCGCCGTCTCTTCGAGAACCGTTCACGCCAGCACGCGCGAAACGCCTATTGGATGCTGTTCGAACCCGAGCAGCTGTCCCAGCGAGCGGGACGGGGCATCCGTCAAGGCTTCGGCGACGCGGGACCACTCGGCGACGACTGAGAAACGCCCTGGCGCCATTCACTATGCTCGCCAGAGTTACCTTGCAGTAACCACGAGGAGGAATCCATGCCCGAAGCCGTCATCGTCGCCACCGGACGCAGTCCCATTGGTCGCGCCTTCAAGGGCTCGCTCGTCGACGTGCGGCCCGACGACCTCGCGGCGCACATCGTGCGAGAGGTGCTGGCCACGATCCCCCAACTCGACCCCCACAGTGTCGAGGACCTCATCCTCGGCTGCGGGCAACCAGCGGGCGAGGCCGGGTTTAATGTCGCTCGCGTCACCGCCATCCTGGCTGGACTCGACAACGTGCCCGGTGTCACCGTCAACCGCTACTGCTCGTCCTCGCTGCAGACCATTCGCATGGCGGCCCACGCGATCCGCGCTGGCGAGGGTGACGTCTTCATCGCCGCCGGTGTCGAAACGGTGTCGCGCTTCGCGGCGGGCGCGTCGGACAACGGCAAGGCCATAAACCCGGTCTTCCACGACGCACTCGCGCGAACGCAGGGTCGCTCGGAGAAGGTCACCGAGCCTTGGACCGCCCAACCCGGTCTACCCGACATCTACATCGCGATGGGTCAGACCGCCGAGAACGTCGCCGAGTACGAGAAGGTCACGCGCGAAGAGATGGACGAGTTCGCCGTGCGCAGTCAAGAACTCGCCGTCGCCCACCAGAACAACGGTTTCTTCGAACGTGAGATCATCCCGGTCACGACACCCGACGGCACCTTCGTGACCAAGGACGACGGTCCTCGCGCCGGCACCACCTTAGAGAAGCTCGCGGCACTCCAGCCGGTCTTCCGTGAAGGCGGTACCGTCACGGCGGGTAACGCCTGTCCCCTTAACGACGGCGCCGCGGCGGTCGTGGTGATGAGCGACACCCGGGCCAAGGCCCTAGGGCTCAAGCCCCTCGCGCGTATCGTGTCGAGCGGCGTCAGCGGCCTCAATCCCGAGATCATGGGACTCGGCCCCATCGAAGCGTGTCGCCAGGCGCTCGCGCGCGCCGGCATGACCATCAAGGACATCGACCTGGTCGAGATCAACGAGGCCTTCGCCGCCCAGGTCATCCCCAGCGCCAAGCACCTCGAGATCCCGCTCGAGAAGTTGAACATCCGCGGTGGCGCGATCGCCCTGGGTCACCCCTTCGGCATGACCGGCGCGCGCATCATGACGACGTTGCTGAACTCACTCGAGGACGCGGGCAAACGATTTGGCATGGAGTCGATGTGCGTGGGCGGCGGTCAGGGCATGGCCATGATCGTCGAGCGCCTCGAGTAAAGAAAGTTCAGGCTTTCGTGCCCGTCGGGCGCGCGAGCGGATCCTTTTCGTACCGCTCGTGTTCCTCGTCGCTCACGGCCTTCGCCTCGTCGGGCAACAACACCGGAATCGAATCGCGCACCTCGTAGGCGACTCGTCGCCGCGGGTTGTAGAGGATGTCCGCGTCGCTCAGGTACAGAAGTGGTCCGTGATCAACCGGGTCCTCGATCAAGTCCAAGAGAAAGTCCTCTAGCGCCACGTCACGCTCCTCTGAACAGGTCGAGAACCTCGTGCACGTGCTGGTCGCAGAGTTCGGCGTTCGCCGCTTCGACGTTCAGGCGCAGTAGCGGTTCGGTGTTCGAGGGTCGAAGATTGAACCACCAGTCGCCGTAGTCCACGGTAAGACCGTCGAGCTCGTCGGTCTTCGCGCCGGACGTGGCGAACGACGCCGTCAACGTCGCCACGGTCGCGTGCGGATCGGTGACCTTGGAGTTGATCTCTCCGGAATCGGCGTAGCGAATGAGCGGCGCCACCAGCTCCGAGAGGGCCTGTCCGGTCGTGCTCATGAGTTCGAGCACGATCATCGCGGTGATGATGCCCGAATCCGCGCGGTAGTTGTCACGGTAGTAATAGTGCCCGGAGTGCTCGCCACCGAAGACGGCGTTGGTTTCGGACATGACCTGCTTGATGAAGCTGTGACCCACGCGTGTTCGCACCGGTACTCCGCCGTTTTCGAGGATAACCTCGGGCACCGACTTCGAACAGATCAGATTGTAGAGAATCGTCGCGCCGGGATTCTTCGCGAGCATAGCCTTGGCGACAAGAGCGGTCGTCGTCGATCCACTGATGGACTGACCCTTCTCGTCGATCAGGAACACCCGGTCCGCGTCACCGTCAAAGGCCAGACCGACGTCGGCGCCCGTCTCGCGCATCCGACGCTGGAGGTCGACGAGGTTGGCCGGGTTGAGTGGGTCGGCCGGGTGATTCGGGAAGGTTCCGTCGAGTTCTTCGAAGAGGATCTCAACCGAGAACGGCAATCCCTTAAAGACCTTGGGCACCACGAAACCACCCATGCCGTTGGCGGTGTCGGCAACGACCTTGAGCGGACGCAGCGTCGACAGGTCGATGAAGGAATGCACGTGCGAGACCCACTCGTCCATGAGGTCGCGCGTGGTCAGTGGCGCGAGGGCGCCCGTGGCCGGCACTTCGAGGAACTTGTTCGTCAACTCCTCGATCTGGGTCAGACCGGTCTCCACGCCCACTGGCTTGGCGCCCGCGAGACAGAGCTTGATGCCGTTGTACTGGGCGGGATTGTGCGACGCGGTGAACATCGCTCCCGGCGCGTCGAGGTAACCGGTCGCGAAGTAGATGAAGTCAGTTGACGCGAGTCCGAGGTCCGTCACCGCCGTGCCGACAGCGCGCGCCCCCTCGGCGAAGGCCTGGCTCAGCGCAAATCCCGAAGGGCGCATGTCGCGGGCCATGAGGATCACCGGAGCACTGGTGAAGGTCGCGTACGCCGAACCCACCGCCCGAGCGACGTCCTCGTTGAGTTGGTCCGGGTAGGTGCCACGTACGTCGTACGCCTTGAAGATCTCGCTGGTGTCCACGAGTAACCACTCTACTGGCGTAATTTGCGACGTCTCCGAAGAGCGAACCAGAGCGTGGCAAAGCCACTGAACACCGCCAGGTCGGTGATGACGTTGCCGATCGTGAGTGCGGGTGTCGCGCCGTAGACGAGCGTGACGTCCTTTTGCGTGGGCACCACGGCCATCATGTTGGGACTGACCCGGTAGGGCCCGGTCGCGCCCGACGCGTGCCAGCGTGGGAAGTAAGAGATCTTCACCTCGACGGGCACGCCCACACGACTCACGTGAAACGTGATCGATTGGGTGCCCATCTTGACGTGGGTCACCTTCACGCGCGCCAGAGGCGCACTCGCGCTGACGGTCGCGATACTCGAGGCCGTGGGCCAGTTGGAGGGTCCACTACTCGCGAGCAACACCTTCCAATCCTTCGGATTGAGCCACCAGGTGACGTTGGCCTTGAGCCAACCAACCCGGCTCGTCACGTTCGTCACCACGTTGGGCAGCGACGTCAGGGGCTCGACGAGGGGACTGTCGCTGATCTTGTAGATGTACCACTTGACGCCGAGACTCGGCCACGCCTTGGTGGTTGCCACCAGCTTCAGTGCGGAGTCGCTCGACGCCTGGGCGATCACGCCCGGCGAGTAGGCGATGTAGTACTTGACCCCGAGCATCTGGAGATGTTGCACACCTTCGAACACGTTCAGTCCGCCGTAGGGCAAGTTGGCCTGCGCGTCACTCGGAGAAGTACTGAGTTCAGCCTGATCCAAAAAGTGATACGGCGTCGTGGCCGATGACTCGAAGAGCAGTCCCTCCATGGAGTCCACGCAATTGTTCGTCCAGTACGGCAGGAGCATCAGGGCCTCGGGCGTGCCGAAGCGCTGCTCATTCAAGTTGTACTCCCACATCGCCCGTCCGCACCCGTAGCGGTGGGCGACGCGTTCGACGGTGGTGATCAGGTCGTGATACTCGGGCCAGCTCGGTTGGTCCTGGTAACCCGAGTAGTTGGTGTGCGCCCACACCGCGACCTGATTGCCCGTCGTGTTCATGGAGAGCGCCGACGCGACCGGAGGGATGAGACCGGGCACCGTCGACGCGAATCCCAGCACCGCCACCGCCACGGTGACGTTGACGGTGCGACGGAACTTTCGATCCTCGTGGTCTTCGAGGTCGTCGAGGACCAGTACTTCGCTCGTCGGTGCTTCGTCGGCGTTCGCCGACCGTGGCTCTTTGCGACGACGTTTCGCCCAACGCGACAAGGGGTAGGCGAAGAGCCAGCCGACGATGAGGTGGATGGAGATGAACCAGAAGGGGACCAATCGTTCGTTCCAGATGACGCTCTGGGGCTCGTAGACGAACGCGAGCAGCGACAGCACGACCAGGGTCGCGAGCACCATGCCGAGTCGGTCGCGCACGACGAAGGCCACGACGACGGCCACGGCGGCGAGGCTGATGACCCAGCGGTCGCCACCGTGACCACCGGCGGAACTGAACCAGCCCAGCGTGGTGAAGATCTGGTGCAGCGTATTGACCGGATCGTTCGAGTAGCCCAGCGAATTGGTGTAGTCCTGGGTCGTTAAGAACGGCGCGAGCCACCACGCCGACAACGCGAGTGAGAGCAGACCGGCGCCGGCGGCGAAGCGCAGTGGTCGCGCGTAGTCGCCACGAACCGCGATCTGCTGGTCGGGGTCGGCGATGCCCCGACGCGCGAGAAGCTCGAAGACGACGAGCACCGCCACCGCCGCGATCGTGAAGAACCACGGCAGGATGTGCGCGGCCAGGACCAGACTGAGACAGATGGCACAGAACCAGTAGCCCTTTCCGGTGCGCACCCCGCGTGCGAACAACCCGATGGCGAGCAGGCTCAGCGCGAGCGAAAGTGAGAACGCGTACTCGCCCGCCATGGTCGAGAAAAGATTCCCTCCGTCGATCGTGAACGACGCGTCAAAGAGGAACGGCAAGGTCGCCAGGGCGAGTGCGATGGGAATGGGTCGCGGCGCGCGAAAGAGTCGGCCCATGGCGTACGCGCAGAAAGGCATGAGTACCGAACCGAGGATGGTCGCCAGTTTCATCGCCACGGCGAAGCCGATGAGGTAGCTCGCCCAGGTCGCCAATATGTCCGGCAGCACGAAGTAGTACGAGTAGGCGGGCATGCCCGCGAACCAGCCCGGGTACCAGGGCGTGAAGTCGAACAGGTTGCCCTGGGTTCGCAGATACGCCGGCAACGCGAGGTGCGAGCCGGTGTCGCCGCCGGTGATGAGCGTCGACGAGAAGATCAGGTTGGGGTGCAACTCCCAGACGACGACGAAGACGATGCCGAGCAGGATCGACAGATCCATCACTCGAAGGGGCGTCCAAAAGCGTCCGAATCGGCGAAGCATCAGTGGCCCGAACGCTGTGCGATGAGCGACGCCAGGGCGACGGCGTTAAAGGACGCGTGCGTGATGATGCTCGGCACGAGTCGCTGCGTGCGTTTGACGACAACGGCGAGGATGACGCCCAAGAGGGCGAGGCCCGCGAACTGGAGGGGCTCGCCGTGCGCGAGTCCGAAGAGGCACGCGCTCACGAGCGCCGCGACGACGGTCCCGCCACGCTTCATGGCATGGGAGAGACCAGAGTCGAGCGCTCGGAACAGGACCCCGCGAAAGAGCCACTCCTCGACAATGGGTGCTCCGATCGTGGTCATGATCGCCAGCAGGACGAACGTCGAGCCGGTGGCGCCACCGAAGAGGTGGTTGACCGGCTTGTTCAGGTCCTTCGCGTGGAACGGAAGATAGAGCAGGTCGACGAGCAACTGCGCGCCCACACCCAGCGCGACGAAAAATACGTCACTGGTTCGAAACGTCCACTGGCGTGGCATGTCGTCGAGCTCACCACGCGTCCTGGCCAAACCGATCGCCGCGCCAAAACCGATCCAGAGCCCGATCAGCCCGAGCGCGTTCGACCACCACGGGGGCGACGTCAACTTGGCGAGCGCGGAGAAACCACCCGGGAAGTGATCCGCCTGCGCGGCCACGTCCACCAGCACCGAAGCGACGACCTCGCCCAACAAGAAGCCCGCGAAGCATCCGATGACGATCGCCACAACTTTTGGACGATTCTTAGGAATCGCCTCGGACATTGAACTCACAAGCCTTTACGCTAACAAGTCGGGAGTTATCCACAGGGCCCCAGTCTGCTTGTTGTCATTGGCCCCTAGATTAGAGACCGTGAGTACAGCACCCAACGAGCGACAGGGCTACAAGAAGTACGTGCCCAGTGGTGACCAGCCCATGGCGCCCGAGGCCCGTCGACGCATCATCACGATCGCGCTGGTGGCCTTCATCCTGGGTATCCTCATCATCCCGTCGCTCTTTTCCAACAAGACCGTCAAGACCGTCTCGTACTCGACGCTGATCCACGACGCGCGCCACGGCGGCGTCATCTCGGCGGCCATCAACAACAACAACGGCGTGATAACTGGCCAGTTGACCAACGGGACGAACTACACCTCGAACGGACCGATCCCGGCACTCACCGACGAGGTGAACACGCTGCGCACCAACAGCGTCAACGTCACCTTCGCCAACTCGTCAAGCTTCCTGTCCCCATTCCTGCCCTACCTGATCTGGATCCTCATCTTTGTGGGCTTCTTCGTC
>Ga0302147_10000207_pt1 | contig 29233 bp, 21 predicted proteins | sample I_Bog_E3_2_FD_192438 | JGI IMG/M metagenome (GOLD analysis project Ga0302147, IMG submission 192438) | Peat permafrost microbial communities from Stordalen Mire near Abisko, Sweden - I_Bog_E3_2 | ecosystem: Environmental > Terrestrial > Soil > Wetlands > Peat | place: Sweden: Abisko, Stordalen...
AGTTCCTGCGAACCGGCTGTGGATGCTGGCGGCCTCGGTCGCCGGCGGTTCTTGAAGACGGCGACAGCGGCGAGCCTTTCGCTCGCCCTCGCACCCCTCCGGACGGCCTATGGGCAGTCGGCAGCAGGGAGCGCTCCGACGTCCGGCGACACGATCAACGTGGCGCTGGTCGGCATTGGCGCTCAGGGGCGCGTCCTCATGGACGCCATGCTGAAGATCCCGGGCGTGAACTTTGTCGCAGTCTGCGATATCTGGCCCTACGCGCGAACCTACGGACAGCGCTACCTGAAGAAGAACGGCTTCGAGGTCCGGGCCTACGAGAGCCACAAGGAGATGCTCGAGAAGGAGTCGGGCATCCAGGCTGTTGTGGTTGCCAGTCCCGATTTCTGGCACGCACCAATAACCAACGACTGCCTAAGGGCGGGGCACCATGTCTACTGCGAGAAGATGATGTCCAACACGATCGAAGGGGCCCGTTCGATGGTGCAGACGATGAAAGATACGGGCAAGCTGCTGCAGATCGGTCACCAGCGCCGCAGCAATCCGCGCTACCTGGTCGCGCGCAACAGGCTGCTAGGAGAGGCTCATCTCCTGGGCCGTATCACAGCGGCGAACGCACAGTGGAATCGCGCGGTGAGCGCGGATCTCGGATGGCCAAACCACACGGCGATGTCCAGCGAGCTCCTCGAGAAGTACGGATACGTAGATATGCACCAGTTCAGAAACTGGCGGTGGTTCAAGAAATACGGCGGCGGTCCACTGTCCGATCTCGGCGCGCACCAGATTGACATCTTCAACTGGTTCTTCGACACGACACCCTCGACGGTCATCGGCTCAGGCGGCCGCGACTTTTACTCCGGGCACGAGTGGCTGGACAACGCCATGGTCATCTATGAGTTCAAGCTCCCCGATGGCGTGGCCCGCGCGTTCTACCAAGTGCAGACCACAACGAGCGCGGGCGGGGGCTACTTCGAGCAGTTCATGGGGACGGAGGGGACCCTAAGGATGTCCGAGAACCCGAAGTATACTCAGATCTACCGCGAGGCCGCAGCGCCGCCATGGGACGCGTGGATCAGCCGTCACCTGATTGCGGCCCAGAAGGCTCCGGCCAAGTCCGATGACGACAGCTCCTCCGCCAATGACAAAGTTGACGCGAGAGAGACGGCCGAGCTGGCAGCGTATTACCTGCCCGTGATCCTCTCGAAGGCCATCCATCAGCCGCATCTTGAGAATTTCTTCAACGCCGTGCGGGGCAAGGGAACCCTTAACTGCCCGGCCGACGAGGCCTTCAAGAGCGAGATGTCGGTCTTCAAGGCGATCGAGGCTGTGGAATCAAGAAGCCTTGTCACCTGCAAGCCGTCGGATTTCATCGCCTAAACCCATGTCCATGACGAACCCTTCACCCATGAAACTCATCCGCCAGGCGACGCTCCTGCTGGCCGCAGGCCTTGCACTAGGTCTGCTTTCCCGGGCTCAGGCCGAGGATCTTGTGCCGCTCAAACTCGACCTCCCGAAGCCGATGTTCGTGGGAACCCCTGTCCCGGTGAAACTTCCGAATCTCGAGGCTCCGAGAGCGGGTCGCCGGCCGGATTTCCTGGTGCCAAAGGGGGTCGTAAACCTCGCGCTAAACAAGAAGGTTACGAGCAGCGACATGGAACCGGTCCTCGGCGACCTCACCCTTGTAACGGACGGCGAGAAAGAGGGCGACGAGGGCAACTACGTCGAGCTCGGTAAGGGCAAACAGTGGGTCCAGATCGACCTGACCAAGGCGTCCAAGCTCTATGCCATCGTCGTCTGGCATTTTCACTCGCAGGCCCGCGCCTACAAGGCTGTCGCCGTCCAGGTCTCGAACGATCCGAACTTTGTTGACGGCGTTCAGACGCTTTTCAACAGCGACGATGAAAACGTCCTCGGGCTTGGTGCGGGCAAGGACCCGACATACATCGAGACCTACGAGGGCCGGATCATCGACGCGAAGGGTGAATCCGCACGCTACGTGCGCCTCTACAGCTGCGGAAACACCACCTCCGAGATGAACCATTACATCGAGGTCGAAGTCTACGGGCAGCCGTAAGCAAAGCCTTCCCCTAGCCGTACTGGCCATCGGCGCGGCTCTTTGCCTTCGGCTCGCGGTGCCGGAGACAATGCCGGTGCACACCGACGAGGCGGTCAATGCTTCGATTCTCGGCGACATGCTCGGGGGCAAGCCCTACCGGTACGACCCCGTAGACCGCCATGGCCCGACCCTCTATTACGCCACCTTTCCCCTGGTTCGCGTCCTTGGCGCCCACGACCTCGCCCAACTTGAAGCGTGGCAATTGCGGGTCCTCCCTGCGCTCCTAGGGGCGGCACTCGTTGCCGCGGTGCTTCTCTTTGCACCGGGGGTCCGGTGCGGAGCGCTTCTGGCCTCGTCGCTCTGGCTCACGGTAGGCGCACCCTTCGTCTATTACGGGCGATACTGGATTCACGAGATACTCTTCGTTCTCCTTTCCTTCCTGCTTCTGGCCTCCTGCTGGCGCTACCTCGCCTCCGGTCGCAGGTGGTGGGCGGTAGGAGCCGGCCTCGCCGCGGGCACGTTATTCGCCACCAAGGAGACCGCAGTGATCACGCTTGCTGGAGCGATTGGGGCCCTGCTCCTGACCAGGATCGTGTCCGGGCCCCTCCCCTGGGCGTCCAAGGCTGACTTTAAATGGGGCATCGTCCTTGCGGTCTCCTCCGGAGCCCTAGCCGCAGCCCTCCTCTTCTCTTCGTTCGGCGGCAACCCGCGTGGCATCGTCGACGCCCTTGGCTCGATGAACCATGCCGCCGTGCGCGCCGGCGGTCAGGGCCACGAGAAACCGTTTTACACCTACCTGGCCTGGATGCTTGAACCCGGCCTTAGGAGCCTGCCCTGGTGTGGGTGGCTGCTCGCCGCGTTTGGGCTGGCCGGAGCATGGACCTCGTGGCAGCGCAGGGGCTCCGAACCCCTCCCCGTATTTTTCCTGCTCTACACGGGCCTAGTATGCGCCGTCTACTCGGCCATTCCCTACAAGACCCCGTGGCTGGGGCTCAACTTCCTGGCGCCTGCCGCGGTCATTGCGGGAATCGGGTTCTCCCGCGTGTGCGAGGAGCTCCCTGAGCGGTTCCACCGCGGGTTTACTAGCGTACTGGTCGTCCTTATTGCCAGCTCGCTCGCCGCGGAAACCCGCAGGTTGTGCTTCACCTATCCCTCAGATCCGGGGAATCCACTGGCCTACTCCCCTACGGTTCCGGACATCCTGAGGCTGGAGGCCCGGGTCGAGGCCCTAGCGGCTCACGGGGGCGCTAACGCTCCCGTTGTCGCCGTCGTTGGGCCGGACATCTGGCCCCTACCCTGGTACCTCCGCCACTGTCCCAATGTAGGCTATTGGCCCTCGATGCCAGCATCCCTGGAGCCTTCCGTGGTGATATGCTCGGCCGACCAGTCGGAAAAGGTATCGCGGCTCTTGGGGTCTGGATGGAGACCGGAAATCTTCGGGCTAAGGCCGGAGGTTCTGGCAGTGCTGTTTACCCGGCTGGCACCCGGATCGGAGGCCCGGACGAAAGACCGATGAGCGCCGCACCCGACCAAGTTACGGTATTTAGGCACAACGCCATGGCAACCGGCTTTGAGATACATGTGTCTGGCCAGTCCAGGGCCTACGCCGAGCAGGCTGTGGGAGCCGCATTTGGGGAACTCGACCGCCTTGAGGGCCTCCTTAGTCGGTATCAGGAGACGAGCGAAATTTCGTGCATAAACCTGCTGGCGCCCGGGGCCTCGCTGCGGCTAAGTCCCGATACGTTTGAATGCCTAGAGACGGCGCTGCGGATGCACGCGCTGACCGGGGGCGCCTTTGATCCCACCTTGGGCAGGGCGACTTCCGGCCTAGAGGCCAAGGAAACCGGGCCTAAGGGCAGGCTCGAACTCGAACCCGCGAACCTTACCGTGACGGTCCAAGGCGCGTCGGTGTCGCTTGACCTGGGGGCCATCGGGAAGGGCTTCGCCCTGGACCAGATGGCTGAGGTTCTGGGCGAATGGCAGGTGGCGCAGGCACTGCTGGTGGGCGGCGGTAGCAGCATTCTTGCGATGGACAGGCCAGCGGGCGCACGAGGTTGGGAGATTGCGCTTGGAAGCGGGACGCTGCAGCGGCGAATCTGGCTTGAGCGCCAGTCCATAGGCAGTTCGGGAACGTCCGTGAAAGGCCAACACATCCTCGACCCCATCACCCTCGAGCCCCCGAACCACGTGCACAGAGCCTGGGCCATTTGCGACATGGCGGCCGAGTCGGACGCCCTATCCACGGCATGGATGTGCCTCAGCAGGGAGGAAGTGGAGGAGGTCTGCGGGAGCCGACCACGCACCGGCGCAATCCTGCAGGCCGGGTCCGAGTCGCACGAACTGGTCGTGATCGGATACGCAAAGGAGATCCTAGAAGGGACCTGATCCGCGCCTTGCCAGCCCGCTCGGGCTCAGGGACAAGGGGGCCCAGCAAGCTCCCCGCAATCCCACGTCAATCCCAGTTGCGCGCGACTAGGCCGCGCCAGTAGCGTCAGCTAGGGAAATGAACATTGCCATAACAGGAGGAGGAGGATTCCTCGGGCGCCGCCTCGCACTCGCGCTTCTTCAGTTGGAGGGCGTCGAGCGTGTCACTCTGGTGGACGCATCTAAGGTCGCTCCGTTTTCTAGCGACCGTAGGATCGATCTGCTTCAAGCCGACCTGCTCAGTGACGGAGCCGTACGCTGCGTCGCGGAGGGAACCGATGTGATCTTTCACCTCGCCGCTGTGGTGAGCGGGCAGGCAGAATCTGACTTCGACCTTGGCATGCGCGTGAACCTTGACGCTACGCGGTCGCTTCTTGAGGCGGCCCGGTCCGGGCAAAGGAGGCCCAGGTTCATCTTCACGAGCTCCCTGGCCGTATTCGGGCCCCCGCTCACAGAGGTGGTCACGGAGGAGTCGGCTGTCCATCCGGGTTCCTCCTACGGCGCCGAGAAGGCCATGGGGGAACTGCTGGTCTCAGATTACAGCCGCCGGGGTTTTGTTGACGGACGCGTGTTGCGCCTGCCAACCGTCTGCGTGAGGCCGGGCAAACCGAATGCAGCCGCCTCCTCCTTCGTCAGCGGAATCATCAGGGAGCCCATCGCCGGAATGCCCGCCAACTGCCCCGTTGGAAGGGACCTCGAGCTGTGGCTCTCATCTCCCAGAACCGCCGTAGCTAACCTGGTGCACGCTGCATTCCTGCCCGGCGATGCGATCGGGAGCAACAGGGTCGTTAACCTACCCGGTATCACCGTGACGGTCGGCGAGATGATCGACTCCCTCGGCCGTCTCGCGGGACGGGATGCCGCCGAGAGGATTACATTCAACGAGGATCAGGCCGTGAAAACGATCGTCGCAAGCTGGCCCGCGCGCTTCGACGTTACAAGGGCCCTGGCCCTCGGATTTTCCAGGGATCACAGCTTCGACGCTTTGATCGCGGACTACCTGGCGAGCGAGGCCACAATCAGGCAAGACGGACAACGTCCCTGAGGGTGTCCCTGGCGCCGACGTTCCCGGGCCAAACCACGTACTTCATTCCCGGAAAACGCGTTTCGGCTCCGAAATGCCACACCGGCACCCCGGGAGAGGCCTGCCCGAGAACGCGCGCGCGCCGCATCCCGAAACCCCGTGTCGCGATGTCACTCGATGTGATCCCTCCCTTTGCGATTACGAAACGTGGACGGGTACCCAGTGATTGCACGACTCCCACAAGCGATTCCGAGACTATTTCTCCGGCAGCGAGGTCTCCGGCGCGGCCCAAGGCGCTTTCGAGGGACCGGCTCGTGTAGACGACTGCGTGGCTTCCCGCATCAATTGCTTTTCGAGCTTCGGCCGAGACACGCTGTATCTCTCGCGAGCGCCCATCGTCCGAGGCAAGTCTATCGACCGACACCTCCACTGGCGTCGTAGTCGAAAGCTCCAAAAGTGACTCCAGTTGGGCGGTGGTCCTCTGGGTATAGGAGCCCACCACGACCAGACCGCCCTTGCCTCCTGCCTCGCAATAGTCCGACGCTGACAGGAGCGGGTGCTGCTGAAGGCCGGCCCGCACTCGGACAAAGCTTGCCGCAGTTCGAAATAGATAGCGTTTCCCGGATGCCTCAGCCAGCAGGAGGCCGTGGACAAATGCCTCGATGTCCCCGTAGGAAGCCGCATTTACGACCAAATATGCGCCCTTCGGGAGCGCGAGGAGCGTCGATTGGACACTTTCGGCCCCCCCCTCGCCCCTGAGCGTTGCGATGTCTATTGCGGCAACGTGGGCTGCCTTGACCGCCCCGCCCGTCTTTTCCTCGATCCATTCCGTGAGGTCCGAATGGAAGTACCCAAACGTCGCGTCGCGGGCGAATTCCGTTTCGGCTGCAGGAACAAGCCTGTCACCCTCTGCGACGTAGTGGACATTGCCCACAGTGTAACGGCCTCCCTCAAAGAACGCCGGGATCACTATTGTGCCGTCGACCGGCTGGGGCAGCCCGTCCCGAAGCGCAGCCAGTTCGGTTTCAAAATGCCCCCTCAGCGTGGAATCGCTGCGACTGACAACGACGAACTGCCGCTCTGCAATGCGGGAGGCCTCGGTGAGGTTCGCAACAATTTCCCGGTTCACTCTAGCGGCCTTCGATCCCGGCATGCTTCGGGTATTCGTGAGGACGAAGAAACACGGGCCGGGTTCCGCCAGCGCCGCGGCAAGCGAAGGAGTGCTCCAATCTGCCAACACGTCTACGCCGTGAACGGTCTGGGTGCCGGTAGGATCATCGTCGAGCACCACGGCCTTCACGCTGCTCTTGGCGAGGAGGCGCAACACCCCGCCAAAATGCCCGCGATCAAAGGCCAAGGGCAGGCGGTCGAGTGCGGATTTGTCCAAGGAAGGCATTGCGTCTATCTGACTGCGGTACAGGAGGCCGCCCTCCTTGCCAATGAGAGAAGCGGGCATTCGTCACAGTTGGTCACGCTCGCACATAGCGGGTCATGGGGACCGCCGTTAAGCGCTTCCTTGGCCACCAAGTGGGGACCTGCCGCAGGCTAACTCCGGAACGCCTGCCCTACTGCTCAATATCGGTATTTCGCCTCCACAAAACAAAGGCGCCCAATCGGACCGTTGTAATCTCCAACGTCGGCATTCGTAGCTGGAAACGCATCCGGAGCCAAAGGCGGCATCTTGTTGAAGACATTATTCATGCCGACCTTCAGTTCAAGAGAACCGGCCCATTTCCAAAGATGCGCCCTGCTCAAGTCGACGCCCACAATCGCATCAAATTGCTGGTATTCGCCTACCGACTTCGCCGGCGACTCGGCAGACCCGCCGGCCCCGATGTCGTCAACCGATGGGATATAGGTGTGGCCGACCAGCGCGTCAAACGAGCCCAGTTTCCACTCCAGTGTCGAGTACGTCCGCCAGCGGGGTATCGTTCCCTGGCTGCTGCTACCCCCTCCCGAGGCCGTCCCGGCATATTGGTAGTAGTTTTCCGTTGGGATTTCCTGGACCAGGTAGCTGTTCCAGACCGTGGCCGTAGAGCTAAACTTGAACTTCCCATCCGCCTGGGTCGTCACCGTGTAGTCGACCGTCGCGTCGAAGCCCTTTTCCGCCTGGGAAGTCAGATTGATCAGGGGCACGTCCACAAAGACCGTGGTGGGATTTGTGGTGCTCAGCTGCCCTGGCCCTGTGACCCCCGGACCCGACGGGCTGCCAAGGTGGACATAATGGGCGAACGGCGACGCTGCGCCCTGCAGCTCCACGCCCTGCACAATCGCGATCTGGTTCAGGTATCCAATGGCCCCTTTTTCGGTCGCCGCAAAGAAGTCAAACGAGATGTCCAGACCCTTAACCTCTCTGGGGGCGAGGACAAATCCCGTGGACCACGTGTTCGCAGTGAAGGGCCGAAGGGACGGGTTGGGCGTGCTGATTCCCGTAAATCCCGCGCTCGAAGCAGCGTTGCCGTAGTATCCCTGGTAGCCGAAGGGCGGGATGGGCCCGGAAATGGGCGAACCATACAGTTCCGCGAGCTCCGGAGCTCCGAACGAGCGGCCTACGGACGCCCGCAGCGTGAAACGCTCATCTATGGGTTCATAGTGTAGGCTGCCCTCCGGGACCGTTGAATGCCCAACGAGGGTGTAGTTGTCATAACGCCCCGCCAGATCGACCGTGAGCTCGTGGATCCCGGTAAGGTTCTGCTGCGGCCCGATGATCGGGGCCTTCAACTCGCCAAAGACCGAAGTAGTGTCGCGTGCCGCGCTAAAGGGAGATTGCGACTCCGTGTCCATCCAGCCTGCAATCGACACACCCGGGGCAATCGGTTCGCTATTCGCGTCAGGATTTGCTGTGAGCGTTTCACGGGTGTGGCTCGCGCCCACCGCAAAGCTCAACTTTCCATTGGGAAGGTCAAACGGCGTGCCGCGGAACAGGAAATTCACGGAGCCGAGCGTGCTCACCATATCGTCGGTCTTAGTTCCAATGATGCCAGCGGGGAGCGATCCCGCCGCCTGATTGTAGGCGAACGGATTGATCGTGCCGGCAGTAAGGGCGGAGATCAGGTTGGCGGTGTCAATCTGCCCGGGGCTTGAAGAATCCAGCCGATAGCGGTTCAGGTCGACGGAAACCTGCCAGGAGTAATTTGAGTTTATCGTGCCCTTGAAGCCTCCCGCAAACCGGTAAAACTCCGACTTGTCTCTCGTCAGGAGCGGGTACTGCGAAAACTGGTTGTCCACATTGACAAGGTTAATGACCGTACCCTGGGCGCCCGGCTGGTAGAGCCAATTGGGCGAAAATGGGCTGTTCGGCTGCAGGTACGGGACGTAAGGAACATACGCCAGGGAACCCGACGGCGGGGGCGAGCTCCCGTAAATGAACGGGTCGGTGAAGGGTGCCGAGATATACGGCGACAGGGACTCCCCAGCCACGGACGACTGCGTTGTATATGTGCCGTAGATGAAATTCCCGTAGGCCTCCAGTCTGTCGCCAAAGATATGGTGCTCGAAATCCGCCATGACGCTCTGACGCTTGAGGCTCGCCAGGAGCGTCTGTTGATTCGCCACGTTATAGCCAGTCTGCAGCTGCTGCGCGGTGACTGGCGCGTATACGCCCATTTGCACGAGTTGGCTAAGCGAATACTGGAGACCCTGCGGTGGCGCGTTGAGCGAGGGGTTGAGTTGGTAGTAGGAGAGCTGCCCGGGTTGGGTGACGGGCTGCATCGTCGCGGGGTTGAACGAAATCGTGAACGGCTGAACGCTGATGATTCCCGGATAGGCCGTTGTCGTATAAATCGGGTTCGAATAGGGCCGATCCTTCATGTAAATCGGGCTCGATTCAGTCCCCTCCACGGAGACCATGATTGATGTGGTCTTGTTGCTGACTCCACCTGTGAGAAAGGCTGAGCGCTCCGTGTAATGGCCTTGGTTGGTGCTTTCACCCCAATGGACACCGGAGTTCCATCCGTTGTAGTTGGACTTCATGATCACATTGATCACGCCGCCCACCGCGTCGGAGCCGTACAAGGCTGACATGCCATCGGACACAATCTCGATGTGGTCGACCCCGGACGGCGGAATCATGTTCAGGTCTACAAATTCAACACCGAGTGCTGCCTCGGCGGGATCGAATGCCACCCGCTCCCCATCTATAAGGACCAGTGTCTTCAGGTTGTGAATCTGCAGGAACGATCCCCCTTGTGTCACGAACGCCTCAGATCCGGCGTTCTCCAGGCCCAAGCTTCCATTGCCAGTGAATTGCGGATCCGCCTTTCTGAGAAAATCCGCCAAATCAACCGGGTCGCCCGAATCGGCGATCTGCTCGGAGGTTATCACTTGCACGGGCTTTGTCAGTGTGCTCGGGCTGTCAGGCAGGTAGGAACCCGTCACAACGACCTGCGTGAGGACGACAGGTTCCTCGTCAGGCGGGACGGTGCTTGTCGGGGTTGTCTGAGCCACTGCCACAACGGCAGCGCACAGGGCAAAACCCGTTGCCACGCTGGTGCATTTCAGGAGGTTTGCGGTCATAAAAATGGTCTGCCAGGCACCCGAGCCACTTCATAAGAGTTACATTTGGCGATTCGTCAAGTTGGTGCCCTTGGACGGAAATTGAAAACCGGCGTCGACGATTTGCCCGAACTGCTCCAACGTTGAGCGCATGTCCGCCAACTCCATGATGGTCGGAATCGTCATTCGCATCGTGGAGGCGAGCCGCCGAAACGCAGCGGCCGTCGCCGTTCTCGTGCTCGTCGCGACCGTGGCTGCCGGCCTCTACGTTTCTAGGCAGATACGGATCGACACCGATACCTCGAATCTTATCTCGCCCGACCTCCCTTGGCGCCGAGATGCGGCGGAGATGGACCGTGCATTCCCCCAGAACAACGACCTTCTGGCCGTGGTGATTGACGGGGCCACGCCCGACCAGACAGAGGATGCGGCTTCCGCGCTCGCTGCTCAGTTTTCGGCAAACCGCGAACTGTTCAGGGATGTGAGAGAACCCGAGGCCAGCCCGTTTTTTAGGGAAAACGGGCTGCTCTTCCTTTCCCAAGAGGAAGTTCAGAAGTTCGCAGACGGCACGATCGCTTCACAGCCCATGCTCGGCGCCCTGGCGGCCGATCCAAGCCCCCGAGGTGTTTTCAACGCCCTCGACCTTTTCTCCCAAGGGGCGATTCGCGGCGACATTCCTCCAGGCGCGCTTGATCGCCCGTTTCTCGCGGTCGCGGGTGCGATCGACGCCGCGGTCGCCGGACACTACGAGCCCCTCTCCTGGCAGAACCTCCTGAGCGACCGCAAGCCGGGCCCCCGCGAACTCAGAAGGATTGTGCTGGCCCGGCCTGCGCTCAACTTCGGGGCCGTCGAGCCGGGAAGGCGTGCCATCGATGAGATCCATGCCACGGCTCGTGCTCAGGGATTTGTGCCTGAGCGCGGCGTTCGTGTGCGGGTGACCGGGCCGGTTGCCCTTTCGGATGACCAACTTTCCGCCCTATCAGACGGGGCCGGGCTTGCCGCCGCATTATCACTTGGCCTCCTGGTCCTTTGGTTGGTCCTGGCGATGCGCTCCTTCTCAACGGTGGCGGCCATCCTTTCGACGCTCGTTGTCGGCCTCGTGGCCTGCGCGGCCTTCGCGGTCAGGGTCGTGGGAGCCTTCAATCCGATCTCAGTGGCGTTCGGCCCTCTTTTCATCGGAATTGCGATCGATTTCGGGATCCAGTTCAGTGTCCGTTATGCAGCTGAGCGCCACGAATCCGAAGGCACAGCCGGGCCGAGAGAAAGCCCGAAGGAGGCTCTACGGCGCACGGCGTCAGGAGTGGGCGCTCCCCTCGTGGTAGCGGGAGCCGCAACCGCCGCGGGTTTCCTCTCGCTCTACCCCACCGAGTATCGCGGCGTGTCCGATCTCGGGTTGATAGCTGGTGTGGGGATGCTCGTCGCCCTTGTTCTCAACCTTACCCTATTGCCCGCACTGCTCACTCTCTTTAGGGCGAAGGGATTCAGGGAGGCGGGCGGCTTCCCATGGGCGGCACCCCTGGACAATCTCCTCGTTCGCCGGAGAGCATGGGTATTTGCCGCATGCGGACTGCTGGCAGTGGGGTCTGCGACGGCGCTTTCCGGTCTTCGATTTGATTTTGATCCGATCAATTTGGAGAACCCGAGGGCTGAATCCGTGCAGACGCTATTCGATCTGATGCGCAACCCAGAGACCACTCCCTACACGCTCGATATCCTAGCGCCGTCAGCCAAGGCCGCCTCCGACTTAGCTGAACGCCTGGGCCGGCTACCTGAGGTGAGTATGGCCATCTGGCTCGGAAGCTTTGTGCCCGTAGGACAGGAGGCCAAACTTGAGGTCCTTGAGGATGTGCGCGACCTCTTGGAGCCGACGCTGTCATCGCCACCGTCCAAGCCCCCGCCAACTGCCAAGGAGTCCCTTATGGCAGCCTCTCGCTGCGCCGAGGACATCGGCAAGCTCGCGGCCCGCGGGGACGGCGCGGCGGTCCGGTTGGAAGCGGCCCTCGAGAGCGCCGTCGAAAAAGGGCCCTCGATTGTGCCTGCTCTCGATGCGAACCTCTCCCAGGGTGCAAAGCACAGGCTCGAGGACGCTCTTCTTGCACTCAAGGCCTCCCCGGTTTCTCTCGGAAGCATTCCGCCGGACATAAGGCGTGACTGGGTCACAGCCGACGGCAGGCACCGCCTCCAGGTCTTTCCCAAGGGAGATGCGAGGAAGCTCGTCGTCCTGCGGGACTTTGTCGCTGCCGTGCAGCACGAGGCTCCCGGAGCCACCGGAATGCCCGTGCAGATACAGGAATCGGCGCGGACCGTGATAAGGGCTTTCGAGACAGCAGGAATCCTGGCCGCCGTCGCCATCACGCTTCTCCTTGTCTTGATCCTGCGCCGCCTTCGGGACATTGCCGCGGTGCTTGCTCCTCTCGCCATTGCCGGCCTCCTCACGATGGCCACGAGTGTGTGGATCGGAATGCCCCTTAATTTCGCTAATATCGTCACGATTCCCCTCCTCCTCGGAATTGGCGTCGCCTTCGACATCTACTTCGTCCTGAGGTGGCGCTCGGGAGAACCCGGGCTCCTGCAGTCCCCCACGGCGCGTGGTGTCGTCTTTAGCGCGCTCACGACAGGAACGGCGTTCGGCAGTCTCGCCATCTCGAAGTCCCCTGGGATGGCCGACATGGGAAAGCTACTGAGCCTCGGCTTGCTCTACACGCTGCTTTGTACGCTGTTTTTCCTACCCGCGTTCCTTGGCAGGCCTCCAGCCAACGTAGGCAATGAGGGCGGCGCATGAAGCGCGGCCTGCTCATGCTCCTGCCAGGATTGTTGGTTCTGATTTTTGGATGTGCGACGCCGCCGAGCGACCCGGCCGCCCTCGCGGCTTTCAAGGCAAACAATGACCCCCTTGAGCCTCTCAATCGCAAGGTCTTCGTCTTCAATCAAGTGCTAGACCGTTTCATTTTTCTGCCTCTAGCGAAAGGTTACATCCACGTGGTTCCCGATCGCGGGCGGGAGGGAATCCACAATTTCCTCGAAAACCTGAAGGAGCCAGTCGTGCTCGCCAACGACACGCTCCAAGGCGAGGGACGGCGCGCTGCAATCACTGCGGGGCGATTCACGATCAACAGCACCATAGGCATCCTTGGATTTGTCGATTTCGCGGGCCAGCACGGCCTTCAGAGGCAAAACGGAGATTTTGGCCAGACCCTTTACCTTTGGGGTTTCCCCGAGGGAGCGTATCTTATTCTGCCCCTTTGGGGCCCTTCGATTCCCCGGGACGCCATCGGCTCAGGAGTGGACATTTACCTCGACCCTCTTCGCTACGTTGCGAGAAGGTACAACTACCCGAGCGGGCTTAGCGCAGCGAGGGCTATAGCCTCAGGGATTGACGAGCGATCGCGCAACATCGACACGCTCGACGAACTTCAACGCGAATCCATCGATTATTATGCGGCCTTCAGAAGCCTTTACAGGCAGCACCGCGCTTCAGAGGTAACACGCACCTCGACCGCGCCGACGCATTCGGGCGATCTTTACAACGACCCGGATGCCCCTACCGGGGCAGGAGGGCCAAACGAAAAGCAAGGGACTCCCTAGACACCCAGTTGCGCCGTCTTCTTGCGAAGCAAGTCAATCAACGCGGCAGCGCCACCCGATCTTAAGACCGTCGAATACTCCGAGCGGCGCGCAGCAAGCTCGCTGATTGTCCCGCTCAAGAATACATCGATTATCTTCCAGCCACTTGCACCGCGGCGCATCATATAATCGAGCTGTACCGGCTCGCCTTTCCCAATCACGAGCTTCGTCGAAACGATCTCATTGCCATTGGCGAGTGTGTTGACAATTGCGGCCACGACAAATTGCTCCCCGCCGTATTCCTTGAAGCGGCTCGCATAAACGGCGATGCTGTAGTCGCTAAACGCTTCAACTAGCTGTTGCTGCTCGTCCGGTTTCAGACCCTTCCAAGGCGGTCCCACGACGAGGCGCGTCATCAGGGGCAGGTCTAGCGCCTTGCGGATCTCGGGTTCGAGCATCTGCTTGCGTCCTGAAAATCCCAGCGACGGCCCCTGCTTCATCGAATCCACGAGCGCGTCGCAGAACGCCTGAACCGTTTGCTGGGGGGTGAGTACTACTGCGACCTGGCCCTGAACCCGCATCGGCGACGCGAGAGCCACAAGGGCAAAGGCAACCGGCCATCTGGGATTCATGAAATAAGGTCATTACCAGAGTGCCGGTCCGTCAAGGCCTCGCGTGCTTGGAGGTATCATGAGGGGGCGACATGGGGTCATTTTCTACCTGGTGCCTTTTCCGCTGCGGGAATCATTTTCTCGGCAAAAGCGGCGATCCCTTCCCCAATCCTGTTGTCGCCCCTGTGCTTACATGTCTTGATCGGCCGCCAGACCTGAACCACACCTCAGCTTTCCCCATGAATATAAGGATCTACGCAGCCTTCCTGTTCCTTGCACCCGCGGCTTTCGGAACCAGCATGGGCGACACCTACCAGCAGGTTCTAGCCGAGAAGGGAGTCCCAAAGAGCCAGATCGAGGTGGGAAGCCTGCAGATCCTTAATTACTCCGACGGAACCATCAAATTGAAGGACGGGGTTGTCGTGTCGGTTAGCGTCGTGAGCAAATCAGCGCACCCTGCGGCTACGCCATCGCCGGCCCCTTCACAGACTCCGGCCGATAGGTTGGCGGCGATCCAGCAGCAGCTGCGCGACGCGGTAGCCAAAGCCCAGAACATCATCAATCAGCCGGCGACGGCAACCGAGAGGGGTGCTCAGATGAGGGTGTGGCAATACGATTACTGGTTCCATCCCGGTGCCACGAAACCTGACTTCAACACGGTCGATGTCCGCAATACCCAGGAGGCATCCTATGACAACGAGGACTATGTTTGCCTTAAATCCCAGCCAGATAAGGTCTGGGTGGGCCATGAGCTCGAATTCAACTCGATGACCAAATTCTTCTACCTGGACCGTTCGCTACCTAAGAAGAAACTCACGAACGAGGAAATGGTGGAGATCAACAGGCTCTACAGGATCATCGGACGTTGCGACAACGAGCTCAGCAAGGCGGGCATCCAGATGAAACCCTCAAGTTAAGTCCGCGACCCCACCAATTCCTGCTTCCCGAGTTCTCGCCTTTTTTCGCCTACCACTAGAGCCTTAATCCACCATGTCGAAGGTGTACTTTTACTACTCAGCCATGAACGCCGGCAAGAGCACCGTGCTGCTTCAGTCGAGCTACAATTACCAGGAGCGCGGGATGCGTACCATGATGTTCATGCCGGCGCTCGACACGCGCGCCGGCTATGGCCGTATCCAGTCGCGCATTGGCCTGACCTCAGATGCGATCGCTCTGCAGGCGGGGGACAACATCCTTGATCAGGTGCGCTCGGCTCACGCCGAAAAGCCCGTTGCTTGCGTCCTCATTGACGAGGCGCAATTCCTTTCTCCGGCCCAGGTGAGCCAGGTCACCGACGTGGCCGACATGCTAAGGATACCGGTATTGTGCTATGGATTGCGCACCGATTTTCAGGGCCGGCTTTTCCCCGGTAGCGCAGCGTTGCTAGCAGTTGCCGATAACCTAATCGAGCTGAAGACGATCTGCCACTGCGGCCGCAAGGCGACGATGAACCTGAGGGTAAGCGAGGACGGGAAGGCCGTCACGGTGGGCGCACAGATCGAGATTGGCGGCAACGACCGTTACGTCGCGATGTGCCGACGGCACTTCAAAGAAGCGATCACGGCCTCCTAGGCTTTGAAGCCTTAGCGAACTCGCCGAAGCTCCGGATCGAGTACGATTACCTCCCCTGGGGACGTGGCGAAGTCGGCCGTCGCCTTGTTGCTCCTCACACGGCATATCCCGCCGAGGCCGGATAGGATTTCGACGTGGCTAAGGCTCCCTTTCTGCCAATCCATTCTGCGGATCTCAAATCCGCCCCTAGCGCGAAGGCCGTCAACATGACCCTCGGGCCATGCGGACGGTAGCGCGGGGAGGAGGTCGAGTTCTCCCATGTGGCTTTGCAGAAGCATTTCAGACACCCCTGCCGTGAAGGCGAAGTTGCCATCGATCTGAAAGGGAGGGCACGCATCCATAAGGTTGGGATACACTCCTCCCCCGGGGCCGTAGTTGACCGACGCATCATTGTGGACGGGCCTAAGAAGGTTTTTTATGAGCAGGTAGGCGTGGTTGCCGTCGCGGAAGCGAGCCCAGTAGCTGATCTTCCATCCAAGCGACCAGCCCGTGCCGTCGTCGCCTCGTATCTCGAGGGCCCTCTGTGCGGCCGCGAAAAGAGCTGGGGCTTCCGGTGTGATTTGCCGCCCTGGGTAAACCCCAAAGAGATGGGACGTGTGCCTGTGATGCACATCGTCTTCGGTAAAGTCTTGGAACCACTCTTGGATCTGCCCTCGTGAGCCGATCTTTAGCGGGTAGAGCTTTGCCCGGGCTGCCTCGAGCCGCGCGGAGAACTCGCGGTCGTTGCCCAGCACCCGCTGGGCCTCGATGCAGTTCGTGAACAGATCCCAGATGATGGACATGTCCATCGTACATGCCATGCTCATGAAGGCGTGTTTCCCGTCCGGGCCGAAGAATCCGAGCTCCGGAGAGCCCGAGGGGGCCGTGACGAGGTGCCCGTGCCCGTCGTCGACGAGCCAGTCGAGGCAGAACTCGGCTGCTCCCTTCATGACTGGCCAAGCCCTCTCCTTCAGGAAAGCCACGTCACCGCTATACGCATAGTGTTCCCATAGGTCGCGGCAGAGCCATGCCCCTCCCATTGGCCAGTTCGCCCAGACAGGCGTTCCGCCACCGTAGTCGCCCACGGGGCCGGTCTGACCCCAAATGTCGGTATTGTGGTGAGCCACCCACCCGTGGGCCCCGTAATTGACCTGAGCGGTCGTGCGCCCATGAACCGCAAGCGCCTCAATAAAGGACAGCATGGGCTCATGGCACTCGGCCAGGTTGCTCACTTCCGAAGGCCAGTAGTTCATCTCGGCATTGATGTTGAGCGTCCAATTCGAGCTCCAAGGCGGCCGCATGGAGTCGTTCCAGATGCCCTGGAGGTTCGCGGGCAGGCCTCCGGGACGCGAACTGGAGATAAGGAGGTAGCGACCATATTGGTATAGGAGCACCGCGAGTTCCGGATCGGATGCCCCACCGACAAATCGGTCCAGCCTCACATCCGTTGGTAGGGCGCTGGCGTCTGGGTTTCTTCCCAGGCCGATGCCCACACGGCTAAAAAGCCCCTGATAGTCGGCAACATGGCGCGCATACAGCTCCGCGTAGGAGCGACCGTACGCTTGGGCAAGGGGCCGCAGGGCCTCCTTCACCGGGTCGCGTCCCTCGCGCCCAGGAGACTTGTTTGGGCCATTGAAGCTCGTACCCGCAGAAAGCAACAGGGTGACGGAGTTGGCGCCCCTGACCACAAGCGATGATCCGTTGCAACTCACTGATCCCCCATCGGCGATTGCGCGCACATACAGGTCGAACTTCATCCCCTCGGGGTTGGGGCCCTCATCGTACCGGATTGGGTCGGGAGTAGACAGGTAACTCGGATCCACATGGGCAGGGCAACGGCCCTGCATAACGAGAACGTCGGCGCCACCGGTGGCGACCGTGTGGCGGAGCAGGCTGTCCACCGTCGCAACGAAACTCACGCGCCCTGGGCGATCGCATGTAATCCTGACGACAACGAGCTGGTCGGGATAGCTGCTAAACATCTCGCGGGTGAAGGTGGCGTCGCCGGTCCGGTAGCGCACCGTCGCCACGCCGCGCGTGAGATCTAGCTTGCGCGAATAATCGGCCGCCACAGCCTTCGGATCCACAGGGAAAGTCAGGGTCAGGTCTCCCAGGGGCTGATAGGACTCATTGTAGGGGCCTTGCATCTTCTTGCAGAGCTCATCCGCCTTCGTGAAGTCGCCTGCAAAAATGGCGGTGCGGACTTGGGGAAGGATGTCGCGAGCCCCAGGGTTGTTCCAATTGCGCGGGGCGCCGGACCAGAGGGACGCCTCGTTGAGCTGCAGGTGCTCCCTCGCAACTCCGCCAAACACCATGGCCCCAAGGCGCCCGTTTCCGAGGGGAACCGCCTCTGTCCACCGCTCCGCGGGTTGGGAAAATTCTAGGCTCAACGAGGCCATACCCGCCGATCCCGGAGAATAGAGAGCCAGGGATGCAGCGAGACCCACAAACGGTTTGTGGCGGGTGACGAATCGAATGATCGGAAACATAGTACAGGTTTTGGGGGGTGTATCCTGCGGTGTTCCGGATGCACCCCGTCGTATTCTTCGGGAGTCGCACCAACGCTGGGCCCGGCAGAAACCCGGGCCAAGGAAAAATTCCGTTATTCGTCGCCCACGCGTCCGCGCCCGGCCTTTTGCTTCGCACGGTGCTTCTTCATCCTGATCATCTTGACCTTTTGTCCCCGGCTTTTCTGCCGGACTTGCCGCCGCGCCTTCTCTAAAGTTTGGCGCATTGCGTTTCTTTTTGCCGCCACAAGCGCCTCCATTTTGTCGCAGAGCTCGTGCCACGCACTAACCCGGTTCTCGAACTGCGACCTCTGCTCCTGGCACCGGACCTCAACGCCGGTCGGAATGTGCCGCAACCAGACCGTGGACGAAGTCTTGTTGATCTTTTGCCCACCGGGCCCGCTTCCACGAACGAAACGCTCCTCGACATCGGAAGCTTGGATGCCGAGCGCTCGGACCCTGACCTGGACGTTTTCAAAGGATCTCATTTGCTGTTTCTAGGACGACTTATTCCTTAGCTGAGTGGGGCGGACAAGTCTAACCATAGCCCCACAAGGTTTCCCAAGCCCCTATATCGATTGAAGGTGCAATCTGGGCCCCTTTGTCCGGTATCAATTTGGAAGCCGCTGTACCGCTACAGGGTTGAGCCCAGGGCGGTTTATTGCAAAGGATTCCCGTGAACTGAAGCCCCCCACCCTCAAAACAATGAAGACTAGGCTTATCGTCGCCTGTTCCGCTCTCTTGCTCGGCTTGTCCGCATTCACCTACTCGGGCAGGGCCCAGGCCGATGGAATCCCGCTGCCGCCGTCGACTCCGGGAACCCAACAGCAGCCCGCCAAAAACCGGCACCCGGCCATCCACTCCGCCATCAGGGCCCTCATTAGTGCAAAGCAGGACCTACAGAACGCGGCTCACGACTTCGGAGGCCACCGCTTAGACGCCATCGCTGCCTGCGACAACGCCATCGCCCAACTCAATCTAGCGCTTCAATACGCAAACCAGAATAATTCGGGCACCCAGCCGCAGCATTAGCCTGAAGGCCCCATAAACGAGAGTGCCAGAGACTCTCCGGCCACGCTGTGTCTCTGCGCGCCCTTCGGAGAAATCCAAAGCTAGAGATTGCTTTTGATCTCTATTTTCGCGCAATCAGCCGTGCTGCGCCCGTTGCGTCGCTGTAGAACCCCCGACCCGCATATCCCATGCCCAAGAGCTGTGCCCTCGCCCTGCTGTTTCTGTTGATCGCCCTCGCACCCGCAAATGCGACCGGGGCCGGAGACGAGACCTTGGCGGTCAACGACCAAGAGTACCTGGAGATGAGGGGACTGAACGTCATGCTCGCCCATGATTTTTACCCGTCTGGGCACCAAGGCGGTGTCGGCGTGATCCAGAATGGACAGAGGGTTGCGACGAACGGTGATCTCCGCCTGGAGCCGACACCCGGGCAATGGCAACCAACGCCTGTGGTGGGTCCCCGAAAAGTCGACCGTGCCACCCAGGAGATCAGTGTGCACATGGCATACCCGGATCCGAGCATGGATAGAAAGGGGTTCAATCCGATCACCTACCCCGACCTTAAGCTTGGATACACCGTGAAGATCAAACCGGACGGGCGCTCTTTTCGGATCATAGTCGACCTCGACGAACCGCTACCCGCGGAATGGGTCGGCAAGGTGGGCCTCAATCTTGAGCTCTACCCGGGCATCCTGTTCGGAAAATCTTTCGAGATAGGCGGGCAGTTTGGGACTTTCACGAGGCAGGCGAACGGTCCCGGGACCGTGTCCGGAGGCAATTACCAGGTCGATCCCCTCGGGCACGGCCCAACGCTTGCCGTAGCGCCCGAATCCGACCGACAACGGATGACCATAGAAGCAGTCCACGGAGGGGAGATCGTGCTGCTCGATGGGAGGGCTGAGCACAACAACGGCTGGTTTGTAGTCCGCTCGCTCGTTCCCGCCGGCGCCGCAAAAGGCGCGATCGAATGGCGGGTCACACCGAACGCGATCCCAGGGTGGAAGTCCGACCCGGTAATCCAAGTGTCCCAGGTGGGGTATCATCCTCGGCAGCCCAAGGTAGCGGTGATCGAGCTGGATCGTCACGAGACCAACTTCAATACCGCCGCGCTGTACAAGCTCACACAATCCGGCCCTGTGAAGGTCGCGGAGCGTCCAGCGAAGGATTGGGGGCGCTTCCTGCGGTACCATTACCTCCAGTTTGATTTCACGGATGTCGTGGAGCCGGGGATGTACGAAGTGGGTTACGGCGAACTGCGCTCCAACCCATTCCAGATCAGCGAACACGTCTTTGAGCGGAACGTCTGGCAACCGACGGTCGAGTATTTTCTGGCTGTCCAGATGGGGCACATGAGGGTCAACGACCACTACCGCGTCTGGCACGGCCTGGACCATATGGACGACGCCCTAATGGCACCCGTGAACTACAATCACTTTGACGGGTATTCCCAGGGCCCATCCACGCTGACCAAGTACAAGCCCGGCGAGCACGTGCCCGGACTCAACCAAGGCGGATGGTTTGACGCCGGCGACCACGACTTCCGGATCGAGTCGCAGATCGACACGGTCCACGGGCTGGCGCTCGCGTGGGAGCTGTTCCATCCCACCCTGGACAACACGTCGATCGATCAGGTCTCGCACATCGTCGAGATCCATCGTCCGGACGGGAAGCCCGACGTCCTGCAACAGATAGAGCATGGGGTGCTTTCCATTGTCGGAGCTTACAACTCGATGGGACGGCTTTATCGTGGCATCCAGGACGCGTCACTGCACCAGTACACGATCCTCGGTGACGCTGCCGACATGACCGACAACATCGTCTTCCAGGACAAAGACGGCGAAGCCATGAAGGTTCTGGCGGCTGCGGCGACGGCCGGCGACCAATCAGAGCCGAAGATCGACCATCTGCCCCCCCTGGGATCGGCAGGGTCCGCGGACGACCGGTGGGTCTTTACGGAGGATAACCCGGTCCGAGAGCTCAACACCGCCGGCGGACTGGCGGCGGCATCGAGGGCGCTCACGGGCTACAACGACCCCCTCGCCAAGGATTGCCTTCGGATCGCAAAGGAGCTCTGGAGGAACGCGAAGCCGCCGGAAGGCTCCCTTGCCCGCCTGGAACCGGCTATCGAGCTTTACCAAACAACCGGTGATAAGGAATACGCGGACAGCATCATCGCGCTGGGCGACAAGATCGTGTCCCGTGTCCAGCGATTCGGGTGGCTAGGCGCTAGGTCGCTAGGGCTGATCAAGGATCCGGCCTACATCGCCAAGATACGGGCAGCGCTCACCACGTACCGCAAAGAGGTGGACACGCTTGAGCAGAAAACTCCCTACGGTCTGCCCTACGAGCCCCAGATATGGGGGGCCGGTTGGCAGATCCAGCGGTTCGGCGTACAGCAGTATTTCCTGCACGTGGGGGCCCCTGACATCTTCCCTACGACCTACATGCTTCATGCCATCGACTTCATCCTGGGATGCCACCCGGGATCCAATACGGCCTCGTTCGTCTCGGGAGTCGGCGCCAAGTCGATGATCCCCGCCTACGGCATGAACCGAGGAGATTGGTCCTATATCCCAGGAGGGATCGTCTCCGGCACAGCCTTAATCCGTCCCGATTTTCCCGAGCTTCTCGAGTGGCCGTTCCTTTGGCAACAGGGCGAATACTGCCTCGGGTACTCCACCTCTGACTACGTGTTCCTGGTGCTGGCCGCCGATCATCTCCTAAGGAACTAGGGCATGTTTGAAAAATAGGTCCCTTCTAAGACGGGTAGAGCGGTTCAAAGGAAGGTGGCCCCGATTCTTCGGAGGGAAGCTACGGCAAAGACTGGAACCCTAATTCCCGAATTGACGCTTTATTGCGCGGCTAAGCAAACGACGGGAAGTCCGAGCAAAAACCCCTTGACCTCGGAGGGTCGAAATATATTTCACCATATGGTTAAATAAAATGACAGACAGCGATCTATGTCCACCGACTACCTGAGTCTCACGTTTTCAGCCTTAGCCGACCCCACGAGGCGGGCTATTCTTGCCCGCCTCGTGGAGGGGGAAGCCTCGGTCAACGCTCTTGCGAAACCGTTCAGAATAAGCCTGCCGGGTATCTCAAAGCACCTGAAGGTCCTTGAGAAGGCAGGCCTGGTGAGCCGCAGCCGCGAGGCGCAGCGGAGGCCCTGCAGGCTGCAGGCCGCGCCGTTGAAGGAGGTTGCGGCGTGGACTGAGACCTACCGTGAGCACTGGGAGCAGAGTTTCGACCGGCTAGGTGACTACCTAGCGCAGGTCCAATCGAAGGGAAACCCACAAAGAAACCATGGAAACGAAAAATGATACCCCCGCATCGGAATTCACAATAACCCGCGTCTTCGACGCTCCGAGGCAGCTCGTCTGGGAGGCTTGGACGCAGGCGCATCGCCTTGCCGAGTGGTGGGGCCCAAAGGGCTTAACGATGAAAGTAGCCAAACTGGACCTGAGGCCCGGCGGAACATTCCACTATTCCATCGCGACACCCGACGGGCATGAAATGTGGGGAAAGTTCATTTACCACGAGATAACGCCGCCGGAGCGGCTGGTCCTCGTCAACTCGTTCTCAGACGCCGCGGGAAACATCGTACGCGCTCCGTTCTCCCGGGAGTGGCCCCTCGAGGTTCGTAATGTGATCACGCTCACCGAGAGCAACGGGAAGACGACCCTCATGCTCCGGGGAGATCCTATCAACGCCACGGAGGCCGAACGCCGGAAGTTCGATTCGTTCCACGCCTCAATGAACCAGGGCTTCGGAGGGACCTTCGACCAGCTCTCCGCATACCTCGCCGGGCAATGACTCCACGAGGACCTTAAATAGTAACGCGGGCACAGGGTAGACCGCGTTACCGGTTACGTTGGAAAAAGGGTGGGAACAAAAATCCAGCGGGTTAATCCCAATCGGCGCATGAACCTGATTCTGCGCAGAGAGCTGTCCGAGCCATTGCGGCGAAGGCTAAAACAATCAAGCGCTACCGGAGCCTCAGCACCCGATACGAGAAACTCGCGATCACATTTCTAGCCTTCGTTCGGCTCGCGGCAGTCGTTGACTGACTAATTCATTGATTTCGCATGCACGCCCTAGCCCGAGTGGGCTCGAATCGGCCCAAACGAGGCCGTAACCAACCACGACGGAGATCAAACCCCACCAAGAGAACGGTTCACTCGCGCGCCCGGTCTTCGGTCGTGGCAAGGCTCAGCTTCAGCGAATGACCGCGGATGCGAATCCCAGTCAGTTTTTCCAAGATCAACTCCGCGAACTCGTCGGCCACGTCGACCAAGGAGTGCCGCTGGTGAATGTCGATGGCGCCAACAACCTCTGAATTGAGCCGAGTCACGCCGGTTATCTTGCCCACGATCTCCCCGGTTGTAACCAGATGCTTGCGCCCCGCATTCAGAAACAGCGTCGTCATACCCTTCTCCTTACCAGTGCGGCCAACGGGCCTCGGCTGGGCCTGCTCCACGGCTTCAACGGGTTCCGGGATCTGCTCGAATGTCTCCACCTCGACCGGTGCCGGCTTTGCTGGCTTTGCCCCGGCGCCCGCCGGCTTCGCGACAACGGAAGCGCTGCCGCCTTTGAGCATATGGATTAGGGCGGAGCAGATGTCCGTGCTCGGGTAACCCTGGTCAAGGAGGCGGTCGACGACGCGATCCTGCTTCTCAAACTGGCCGGCATCAATGACGCCCCGGATTTTCTCGTAGAAGAGGTTGGCCCGCGCCTCGTCCACCTGGCCCAGCGACGGCACGGTTTCACGGCGAATCTTCAGGTTTGCGAAACGGACCATGCTTTGGAGCCTGTAAAGCTCGCGGCCGGAAACAAAGGTAATGGCCTTGCCGGACTTTCCGGCCCTTGCGGTACGCCCGATCCGATGGGTGTAGTCCTCGGCGTCGTTCGGGAGGTCGAAATTGAAGACTACCTCGAGGTCGTCAACGTCAAGGCCTCGCGCGGCCACATCCGTGGCCACAAGAAACTCGAAGGCTCGCTTCCGGAATTTCTCCATCACACGGGTGCGCTGCATCTGACTCAGATCCCCGTGTAACCGGTCGGTCGCGTATCCTCTTGCGTGGAGCTGCTGATCGAGTTCGTCGACCATGACCTTCGTGCTGCAGAAGATCAGCCCGTAGCGAAAGTCGTTAACGTCGATAAGCCTCGTGAGCACCTCTAGCTTTGAGCGCCTGTCGACCTCGTAATAGACCTGGTCGACCTGGGGCGCATTCTGCGCATGCGACTCGACCTTAATCCACGCCGGGTCGCGTGAATAGCGACCTATCAGGTCCTTGATCACGCGCGGCATCGTCGCCGAGAAAAAGAGCAGCTGTCTCTCCGGCGGGACGGCCGAGAGAATGCGCTCAATGTCGTCGCGAAACCCCATGTCGAGCATCCGGTCCGCCTCGTCCAGAACCACAAGGCGTAGAGCATCGAGCTTGAGCGTGCCCCTTTCCATGTGGTCCATTACCCGTCCCGGGGTGCCGATCACAATCTGCACGCCCGCTGCGAGGGCCCGGAACTGCCGATCATAGGACTGGCCGCCGTAGATCGGGACAACATTGAGGCCGCGCTTGAAGAGAAGAAGCTTCCCGGTCTCCTCCGCGACCTGGACCGCAAGCTCCCGCGTGGGGCAAAGTATGAGGACCTGGACCTTGTGCACCTGGGCCTTTGCGATCTCAATGGCCGGAATCGCAAACGCTGCGGTCTTTCCCGAGCCGGTGGCCGACTGGCCGACCACGTCACGGCCCTGGAGGACCGCCGGGATCACCGCTGTCTGAATCGGGGAAGCCTCTTCGTAGCCAAGCTTATGAACGGCCTTCAGAATCTCCTGGGAAACACCTAGCTCAGCAAAGGGACGCTTTTCCATTTCTAAATGTGTGGCAGCCAATCGGGAAGTGGCAGCTTAAAATGCAGTCGCCTACCCGTCCTGATACATATGCTAGCCCACGGATTCTTTAACAAAGGGAGACCGGGTACCGTTCACTGGCTGGATTTGCCCGGTTCCGGTTCAGGCGGCCGGTTGAGGAGAAGCCAGTAAAGGCCCAGGTCGTGAACCGCCGCGACAAACCGTTCAAAGTTAACGGGCTTAACGATATAGCTATTCACGCCAAGTCGGTAGCTCTCGACGATGTCGGTCTGTTCGCGCGAGGAAGTCAGCATGACCACAGGGATGGTCCTTGTCCGCGGATCATTCTTCACGCGCAGGAGCACTTCAAGACCGTCAATCTTTGGAAGCTTAAGGTCCAAGAGGATAAGCTTGGGCCCGTTCCCTGGCACACGCCCTGAATACGCGCCTTCGCAGAATAGGAACTCGAGAGCCTCGGCCCCGTCGCGTGCGACGTGGATAGCGTTGGTTAAATTGGATTTCCTTAGCGCTCTGAGCGCCAGCTCAAGATCCTGGGGCGAATCTTCGACGATCAGAAGCTCGATTGGTTGTTGGTCATTCATGGTGTGTTCCGGCCGAGTGTAAAAAAGAACGTGGCGCCGCGGTCCACCGCAGCATCCGCCCAGACCTCGCCTCCATGCCTGTGGATCACACGCTGGACGATCGCTAGGCCCACGCCCGTCCCTTCGTATTCGTCAGCCCGGTGGAGCCGTTGGAATACTCCGAAGAGCTTATTCGCATAGAGCATGTCAAAGCCCGTGCCGTTGTCCTTCACGAAGAATACGTCCCTTCCCTGGCGAGGCTCGCAGCCGATCTGGATCACGGATGGCTCTCGCTTACGCGAATATTTCAGAGCATTGGATAGCAGGTTTAGCCAGACCTGCTTCATGAGCGCAGGGTCGCCCATACTCTCCGGCATGGGACCAACCTCGATGCGGACCTTTGGGTCCCCCGTCTTGGCGCCAAGCTCGTCCAGGGCGTCCTTGACAAGCTTGGTCATGTCCAAGCGTTGCCGGTCGATCGGTGCGCGGCTAAGCCTTGAAAACGTGAGGAGATCGTCAATCAGGGCACCCATTCTCTGCGCTCCCGCCCTAATGATTTGCAAGTAGCGCTTCCCCTCACCCGGCAGCTGTTCACCAAAGTCTTCAAGAACGGCTTGTGAGAAGCCGTCCATGGCCCGCAACGGGGCCCGCAAATCGTGCGAGACCGAATACGAGAATGCCTCGAGCTCGCTGTTGGCCGACACAAGCTGCGCCGTTCTCTCCTTCACCCTCTCTTCCAAACTCTGGTTAAGCTCCAGTATCCTGGCCTCAGCCTTCTTGCGCTCCGTAATATCTCGCACCACCTTCGAGGCCCCCGTCAGTCCGCCCGCCGGATCCCTGATGGGAGAAACCGTTACCGAAACGTCGATATCAGTCCCGTCCTTGCGCCGACGGACCGTCTCGAAGTGTCTGACGTTTTCTCCCCGGCGAATTTTATCCAGGATTTGAACCTCTTCCGCCTGTCGATCGGGCGGCAGCAGCTTCATGATCGATTGTCCCACCATCTCATCAGCCTGGTATCCAAATAGCACCTCGGCTCCCTTGTTCCAACTCGTGACCACGCTGTTCATGTCCTTACCTATCATTCCATCGTCGGAGGACTCCACGATTGCGGCCAGTTTCCTGGCATTAGTCTCGGCCTGCTTCCATTGGTTGTAGCTTCCGTTCAGAACAAACAACCCGACGGAAAGTATCGTCAGGCTCACAAGAACCCCCAATGGAAGGAGCACGAGCGTCAATTTACCAATGGCGTCGGAGTGGTGCTCGCGTAATCCGAGGAGCGTAAATTCCTCGTCGCCGATATCGCGCAGAATTCTGTCGACCCTCTCAGCGATGGAAGAAGAGGTCCCTCCCTGAATCCGATGCGACAACCCATCGAAGCCCAGGCGCCGCCGTGATTCGATGAGGTCCGCACCAAACTCAAGTTGGCTGTTGACCAACGGTCCAAGCTCCCGGACGCGCTCCCGTTGGGAGGGATTATCGTCCGTGAGTTTCGATATAATCCGAACGCTGCCCCGAATCTCATTAAGGAAATGGTCTTGCTCGATCAGCAGCCGCTCGTCGCCTGAGACGAGAAAGCGCTGTTGGTCGCCGACCAGTGTCGCCAGCTCTGCCCTTGAGTTTTCGACGTTCCTGAGCACTTCCTGCGTGTGGCTTACCCGTTCGGAGGCGTCCCGGAGCAGGACCGTGTAATTGAAGGCAATTCCGGTCACAAACAGCATGAGAATGACCCCTAACGAAAACCCTACGGCGATGGTCGGGCTCAATGACCAATTAAATCCCCCTTCACTGCCTGCCACAGCAAGCAGTCCTAAGCCAAAAAGGGTAAACGCGGCGGCGGGGGTCATCGCTATTCCAGCCTCGGTCCACCAGCTGAACTTCCCTGGGTTCTCCGCCAGGTGACCCGTGACGTTGAAACAGCCCACAATTAAAATGGTTATCCCGAGGGCTGAAAACACAGGCACCCGAAAGAGAAATGAACGGGGCAAAGAAGCCACAATCAGGGCGACCCCCGACAGAACGAAGCAGTACGCAGATGTGCCTGACATCCGCCCAGCCTGGGGGTTTAGCCCCCCACCCTTGATCACCAGATAAAAGGCCCTGTCTATACCAAGTCCCAGTCCCCAAAGGTACTCGGCCATGGTCAATGCCCCTATAACTAGAATTGCCATCCCAAGAACAAAGGTTGACGGCCCGGCAAATGGCGCCGTCGACCTCCGCGTCAGGAGCATGAGCGACGCACCGCACAGAGATAATCCCAATGCCGAGTTGAGCTTCATCGACGACGTTCCCATGAAATCCAGCGTTGAATCGCCAATTCGAATCGCGGGCCCCAGAACCTCCGCCAAGCACAGAGCCAATATTAATCCGGCACAAAGGCGCGCCAGAATCGGAAAAATCCGGCTTGTTTTCGGTAGGGTCACGGGGGAGGAAGTCCGGAGCTGGCTACGACTCATAAAGCCTGTCTGCAAAAGGCGAAACTTGGGTGTAGAGAAAAGTTCCAGTAGACCTGCCGTTACCTAAGCACCTTCCTGAAAAAAGAAAGCTCCAGGATTCCTACGCTGCGGCGCTGGGCCACGCCGTCTGAAGCTGTTGAGGATGACTCAGACACATAAACCCACAGTCCATTGCAAAGCAAGTGCCCGGGCCTAGGCTTGGCTCCCTTGATTTTGTTTGACGATTGAGAAGCTGGCCCAGCAAGGCTTTGGGGTAAATGAGCCTGAGCTATTTCATTAAGGGGGCTGTTATCGGCTTTTCGATCGCCGCACCGGTAGGTCCCATCGGGGTCTTGTGTATCCGGCGCTCCCTCAAAGACGGAGCGTGGGCGGGCCTTGTATCTGGGATGGGGGCAGCCACCGCTGACGCCGCTTACGGGTGCGTCGCAGGCTTCGGGCTCACAGCCATCTCGGGTTTCCTGATTCGTCACGAGTCAATCCTTCGCATTCTCGGGGGCGCATTCCTCTGCCACCTGGGCCTACGGACGTTCTTCAGCAAATCCAAAGATGAGACAGCCCGCGAAGCCGGCCGCGGAGCCTTCTCCGCCTTTGGCTCGACCCTCCTGCTTACGCTGGCGAATCCCGCCACCATTCTTTCGTTTGCAATGGTGTTCTCGGCATTCGGACTTGGCGGATCAATCAATTATGCGGGGGTCGGCATTCTTGTGGCTGGAGTGTTCTTTGGATCGGCAATCTGGTGGATCGTGCTGAGCGGAAGCGTAGGGTTGCTTCGGACACGCCTAAATTCCGCATGGATTCGTGCCATAAACAGGGCATCGGGCACTGTTCTATTCGGCTTCGGTTTATATGCCCTGTCACGACTGTGGGCCGTGATTGGATAACCTTGCCTAAGGGCAGCTGCCACAGCACGCTCGCGCCTCGAAGGTCCCAAGAGTCCTTAGCCTGATTATTGCGAGCGCAGGAGACACACTCACCAGAATCATCATGAATCGTGAACCCCTGCGGGTCCTGAATCTCGAAGCTGATCCCGAGGATCATGAGCTAATTCGGCGACAGGCAGTTTCGACCGGTATTGCGCTCCAGTTCCAGCACGCGTCGAACCGGAC
>Ga0302147_10000219_pt1 | contig 28602 bp, 39 predicted proteins | sample I_Bog_E3_2_FD_192438 | JGI IMG/M metagenome (GOLD analysis project Ga0302147, IMG submission 192438) | Peat permafrost microbial communities from Stordalen Mire near Abisko, Sweden - I_Bog_E3_2 | ecosystem: Environmental > Terrestrial > Soil > Wetlands > Peat | place: Sweden: Abisko, Stordalen...
GGCGGGCTAGCTATCGCCGCCAACAATGCGTCTGGGAATCTCGTATTCGCCACCGGCGGCACCACTTCGCGTGGTAGCATCTCATCCGCCGGTGTCTGGAGCATGACAGTCGGCACCGACTCTACCTCCATTTCCACCGGCACCGTTGTCGTCACTGGCGCCGCTGCCATCTCCAAGAACCTCCTTGCCGGCCAGGGCCTCGGCTGGGGCGTCACCAGCACCGCCACTGCTGCGGGGACGACGGTCCTCACCACGTCAACAACCGTCTGCCAAGTCTTCACCGGCGCGACCACGCAATCGGTCACCCTGCCAGCCGCTAACGCCTTCGGCGCCGGTGTCGCCTACGTCCTGCGCATCAAGAACGTGTCCACCGGCACCGTGACCATCAACCGCGCCGGCGCCGACACCATTGACGGCGGCACTTCGACCACCCTCACGGGTGGCTCCAAGCAGTCAGTTGACCTGATTTCGGACGGCGTGTCCGCCTGGTACATAACCTAATGTCGTACGCCCTCGGCTCTCCGCTGATCCGCACCGTGCGCCTCGTGCTCACCGGAATCAACCTCAACTCCGCGCTGACGGACGTGGGCACGTTCACCATTCCGGAGGCCACCACCAAGTACCGCGTCGTGCGCCTGATGGGCTACGACGCCTCCGTCTCGCTGACGCTGGCCACCGTGGACCTGCGAACGGCCACGGGCGGCGGTGGAACCGCCATCGTCAATGCCGGCGTGCTCTCGGCGCTCACCGCAGCGACCGCTTTCAGCGATGTGACCCTAGCCGTGACCGCTGTCTACCAGACCGCCGCCACGCTGACCTTGCGCAATGTCACCGCCCAGGGTGCCGCTGCGACAGCATCATTCCTGCTTGAACTCATTGACCTGACCTAAGGAGCACCAATGACCCCCGACCAAGCCCTCCAGATCCTCGACCAGATCGCCCAACCCGGCAAGCAATTCACCCGCATGGACTACGTGTTCGCCAACCAGGCGCTCCAGGTCCTCAAGGCGCTGGTGGATGCGCAGCCCAAGCCTGCTGCGGAAGCTAAGCCGTGACGGACACGCCGGGTCGGCCCTTCCCCGCCGTCAGCGAGAAGACTCGTCTGAGCTTCAACATCGGCACCTTCCTGGCGGTCATCACCGCTGTTGTCGGTGGCGCGGTGTGGCTCACCACGCTGGCAAACAATGTCAGCGATATGAAGCAGCAGGTCGGTCATATCGAACGCGATGTCGAACAGATCAAAAACCATATCTACAACACCCCTATCGGAAAGGTTTCGGTAAACCCATGAAGTACATCGTCCTCATCCTCGCCACCCTGTTCCTCGCCGGCTGCGGCGATGCGAGGTCCCAAACGCCAGCCGTCGATGCCGGAACGGCAGCCGGATCAGTTGAGGGTAGCATACTCAATGACATCGGAGACTACGCCTCCTGGGCCGGTGGCGTCACGCTCGCCATCTGCGGCTTCGCCCTTGCTGTCACCTTCATCCCCATCCTCCAGCCCTTCGTTGCCGGTGCCGCCGCCTTCGGCATCACTCGCAAGGTCATCATCGAAGCCGGTGTCCTGGCCTTCGCCACTATCCTACTGGGATTGGCGTTCCTGTACCTTGGGCATCATCCTTGGATTCTCTATGCGTCCATTGGCGCGGTGGTCGTGGCGCTGCTCATTCGCTATCATGCGTGGCTTGCTGCGCATATCTATCCGAGCCCTCAGGTGGCAACCGCTCCTGTTGTTACTGCTGTTGCTCCTGCCAGTACTATAACGAAGCCGTAATATGGCCGCTCCATCCCTCGTCGCCCCAGATGGCTCAGTCAACACCGATCAGCTCCCGCTGGACGGTGATGTGGTGTCATCGACCGACGGGGTGCAGCAGATCGAGCTGAAGGAGAAGATCCTGAAGCGCCTGATCGAGGCCGCGAAGAAGAATCAGAAGATATTCTTCGACATGGGCGAGAAGATCAACAAGTACGCCTACCGGCGTGGCGCCGTGGATAAGCAGCCGGAGGCCGACCTCCAGCTGCCCTTCACGGCGGTCCTCTCCAAGGCCAGTCAGTACGTGGATGTGATTGGCAACGAGCTGTTCCAGAAGAACCCGGATCACCGGGCGAATCCCAGGCCGTGGGCGGATCAGCAGGCGATCCAGCGTGCGCAGCTCATGCAGGACATGCTGAATTACACAGCGTCCCAGGACAACGAGGAGGACGAGCACCGGAAGGCCGTCATTGATTCCATCATCTACGGTAAGGGTGTGGTGCGCTCGGGCTGGAATGACGAGAAGAAACTGCCGCAGGACATGCATGTGTCCATCAAGGACTTCTACTGGGATCCTGACGCTACCGGCCAAGCGGACTGCCACTGGAAGGCACAGAAGCGCCGCAAGCCCCGCTGGTGGCTGTACAAGAACATTCCCGGCTGCGAGGCCATTCTGGATGGCAAATCAGGGGATGCCAAGAAGCCGAGCGAGAATCCCACGGGAACCGATTACAGCGTCGATACCTTCGCGTTCTACGAGGTCTACCTCGATCACGGGCTCTCCAATTACCAGGATGGCGTCTCGCTCCTGAATAAGACCAACGATCAGGACGTGCTGACCGGCTCAGACGATCCGGTGTACTACGTGTTCACCGAGGAGGGCAAGATCCTGTTGGAGAAGCCCTGGCAGGTCCCGCTCTGGAAGCGTCAGAAGTGGCCGTTCCAGGAACTGGATCTCAAGACCGTTCCCGGTTCCTACGAGGGTCGCTCGCCACTGGAAGCCGGTCTCCCGCAGTTGGAGACCATGGACTTCCTGTACAAGATCAGTATCGTCCGCATGCGCCAGTCTGCGCACGCCGCGCTGATCCACATGGTGGCCAACGGGCAGAAGGTCGGGGCCGAGAACGCCGACCGGATTGCCAATGCCACGAGCGAGGATGGGATCCTCCAGGTCTTGGAAGTCGTCTGGGACGGCATGGGTGAAGCCCCGGACATCAACAAGATGCTCCAGGTGTTCAATATCAAGTCCAACCTGGACGAGTTCATCAAGGCCATCCAGTTCAATTCCGAGGAGTTTGAGAAGGCGACTGGTCTGTACGGCATTCTCTACATGGGTCAGACTGATACCCAGATGCGGTCAGCCCAGGACGTGGCCTTCAAGGAGAAGACCAGCCGTAGCCGCATCGATGCCATGGTGTCCAAGGTGGAGCAGTGGGCATCGTCATGCGCAACGGTCCGCGCCGCTATTTTACGCTTCCTCGCCACAACCGAGGACGTGGAGGCCGTCCTGGGTCCGCAGCTTGCCCAGCAATGGGGCTTCCTCATGCCGCTCTGTGCCGACGAGGCCGAGGACAAATCCCAGGCGCTCCAGCAGCAGGGATGCCCACCGGATATGGCGGATCAGATCGGGAAGATGGAGGCCGAGCTGGAGCAACTGGATCTCAAGGCGCAGGGTGGTGTTGACTTCGATACCTGGCTGAACGAAGCGGATTATGCCATCGTTGCCGGTACGTGTGTGGCGGTGGATGCCGACGAGATACGGGCACTCATGGACAAGCTGAACGTCCAGGTGGTCCCTGAATTGCTCGGCAACCCCAATCCCATGATGCAGGCCGTCGCGCTCGCCATGCAGTTGGAGAACTTCAAGAGCTACAACGCCCCGACCAGGATCATCCAGTTGATCACGCAGGCCATCGGCATCCTCACGGCCCCCCCCCCTCCTCCACCCCCCGGTATGATGCCGCCGGGCGGTCCTCCCGGTCCCGGTGGCCCACCTCCGCAGGTCCAGGGTCCGCATGTTCTGCCTGCTCCCAACCGTCCCGGCTCGCAGCCGCAACCAGGGCCACCTCCTGGCCCAGTGAGGGTGAACTAATATGCCCAGCTACCCCTTCCAGTGCCCGAAGTGCGAGCATGCCGAGGATCTCGTGCTCGCCATCGATGATCGGGATACGCCGCAGAAATGCAGTGAATGTACACATACCATGGTGCGGCAGATGTGTGCACCGAGGTTCAATACGGCCACCGGTGTACAGACGCATGCGTACGAAAATAACGGAAAGGGGCGGTACTACGGACAATTGGCCGAGCGGCAGCCCTTTGGGCGCAATGACCCCAAGGCGTACTACACTGATCCCGAGAAGGCCCGTGATGCAGCCCGGCGCAAGGCCGACAAGAATCCCAACCTAACGTTTGAAAAAGCGAGTTAGCCATGCCCATGTCCTACGCCGGCTCTGCCCCCATCGGTCCTCAGCCAGGTTCGCCCGGCATGAGCGGCGACCAATCCACTCCCGTCGGCCCAGGCGGCGCGCCCACCCAGAGCGATCCGTCTACGGTTGCCGCCCTATCTATCTTGACCGCTCTTGTGAGCAAGATGGCGGCAGATTCCAATAACACGGACGGTCAGGATATGTCTGACGCCGTGGACACCAACATCCAAAGCCCGACTGGCGTGCCTCCCCCTCCGCAGGGGCCCGCCAGCACCACGGGCGCCCCCATCATGCCGGCCAGTCCAGCCGGTCCTCCTCCTGGCCCACCCGGGGCCATGAAATCCCAGCGCGGCCTCCCGCCACCGAAGTTCATGGCCAACATGGGCAAGCCACCTGGCACCATCGGTCCCAAGGTCCCGAGTGTCGAAAGCGCCGGGATGTCCCGGTCGCTCCTCGGTAAGCCGCCTCCGGGCGTGCAGGCCCTATCGAAGCCATCCAAGCCCGTCTCCATCCCCAAGCCACCCAAGGGCAAATTGCCCGATTGAAAGAGAGCGATAACAAATGTCGATTGACACTGCCGAGGCGACTGATACCGTCGCCAGCACTCCGACCAGCGACACGTCCGCTGGAGACCAGTCCTCGACTGGTACCTCCACACAGGACACCGGTGACGTCCAGAGCGCCTCAATAGATGCTGATGGTTCCATTCGGAACGCAGACGCACTCTCCAAGGCAGGCTCTTCGACAACGCCAGACACGACTTCGCACACCCCCACGACAACCGGGATCCCTGCTCCAGCGCCAGTCAACTGGCAAGAGCGGGCAACCCAGTTGGAACAGCGCTACAAAGCGCTTCAGGGCGGCTACACCCGTGGCCAGGAGCAACTCAAGGCATACGCCGGGGTTGATCCTGCTGCCGTAGCGGCCTTCAAGAAGCAGCAAGCAGACGCCGAGACCGCCAAGCTCAAGATTTGGCATCCCAAGAATCCGCAGAACGCCCAGTTCTCCGGCACACGGGCCAAGCTCGACCTGTACCGCTCACAGCTCCAGGGCGCCAAGACACCGGAAGCACGGGCTGCCATAGAGGCGTCCGCCAATTCCTCCTTCACTCCCGACGAGATGACCTCGATCCGGGAATGGGAAGGCCACAAGGCTCAGGTGATGGACCGCTTCGCGTCCGACCCCGACAGCTTCATCCAGGAACTCCTGGAGAAGAAGCTGGAATCCACCATCGATGGGCGCTTTCAGACCCTGGCCACAAACCAGGCTGCCACACAGGATGTGGAGCGCTGGTTTACCGATCCGTCCAATGCCCCAGTCGTCACCAAGTACGCCGTCGAAATGCGTCGGGCGCTCCAGGATAATGTCCCGTGGCCCTACGTTCGCCAGATGGCCATGGACCGGTATCGTCTTGAGGGTGTGCAAAGTCGTGAGGCCCAAGCCTCATCCAAGGAGGCCATGGCCAAGGCGCAGATCCAAGCCCAGAAGAAGAACGCCACAATCAGCCGAGATGGGAAGACGGTTCCCAAGGACACGATTGCCAAGCAGGTTCATGAACTGGCAAAGAAGAACGGGTGGGGCGTGAACGACCCACGGCGTTGGACCGAGATTCAAAGGCTTACCAAACTCTCCCAGCAGTGATCCTCACACACGAGGAGCTGCCCTGAACAAAGGACCATCCGATGGCAGCTCCTCTTGATGTCATTACGCCAATCACCATCGCCAACTACTCCAAGCAGTATTGGTACAACGTCGCTGAGAATACCCCCATCTGCCGCATGCTGATGGAAAAGGGGAACATCAACCGCGACCAGCATGGTACATCGGTCGTATGGCCGCTGGAAGCCGGTCGGCATGACGTGTACACCGTCAGCGACTACCAGGACGTCACCTCCCTCTACACCCCCCGCAAGCGCTACGCTCAGGCATCGATTGCCTGGGGCGAAGTCGCATCATTCCGCGCCATCTCCAAGGGTGAGCTGCGGCAGAACGGTGGCCCCCAGGCCCTGGTGCAGTTCGGCAAGAAGGAAATCCCGGCGATGTTCCGCGACCTGTGCGTCGGGAGCAACCTCCAGAACGGCGTCACCCAGGGCGGTGTGTTCTGGCAGTTCTTCAACATGAATGCCCTGAGCTACTCGGGCGGTGGCAACCCGCTGTACGGTCTGCCCTCGGTGTTTACCGGTAACACGGCGATCACGTGGTCATCGAATACCATCCTCGGTACCATCAACAACACCAACTATGCAGGCTTGACCTGCGTGTCGGGCGGTCTGTCCACTACGGTGGATGAGGCAGAGGCTGATACGTGGACCCCCACGGCGATCAACACCACGGCGACTGCGTACAACACCAGTGCGACCGCCAGCTTCTTCACGAACTTCTTTGAGATCATGTCGAACATCATCTCGTACGGCAATCGCTTCAGTGCGACCGACAACTCGATGATGATCGACGGCATCTTCATGACCCGTGCGATGTACATCGCTGGCCAGACCCAGATCGCTGCCAAGCAGAGCTTCCTCCTGACCGGCAAGGTCGGCAAGGGTGCAACGTACGGCATCGGTTCGGATCCCCAGACCGGTCTCACCCACAACGGCGTCCCGCTGTTCTGGGACTTCCTGATCCCGGCCAACACCGCCTACGGCCTGAACTTCTCGCAAATCTTCATGGATTTGCTGCCGATGTTCACGGTCAGCGGCGACTCGACCAGCCAGATCAATACCGGTGGTCCCGTTCCCGAAGACCTGACCGATCCCGGCATGTTTGAGACCGAGGTCAAGTACAACGATGGTCGCCGTGCGGTCACGGTGAGCGCCACCTTCCCTGGCCAGATCCGCATCAACCCTCGCTACCAAGTGATGGCCTTCGCTGGCGCCTAAGGCCAGCGATACCAAACACCAAAGGAACTCCTCATGTCCAATGCATATCCAGCCAGCCTGGCGCTCGGGGACGTCACCCTGAACTCGCAGGAAGCCGGTGATCTCGGCAACGTCTACTCGGTCAAGAATCAGGTACTCCAGTTGTTCCAGGTCAACTCCCTGGCCATCAGCAAGGCTGGCGGCAAGATCCTCCAGCGTGTCTACCTGGCGGGGGTGCCAACTGGTCAGGTGATCGAATGTCAGACCGCCAACTCCTATGACATCGCGGGTGTCATCCCGGTCGCTGGCAATCTGAGCACAACCACAGCGCTCAGTCCGCTCAGCTACTTCCTGGGCATCACCCGAGGCCCGGCTGTCGTGCAGTGTAACACCACGGCAGTTGGTCCCACCTGCCTGTTCGCTGCCTCTGGTACTACGGGTGGGGCGCAGTCCATTGATAGCACCGTTGGTCTCATTGGTGCTATCATCGGCCAGATCACGGCGACTGCCGTTGCCACCGCCGCGAACAACACGCTCACGTGCATTGTCGAACTCGCTGACGGGTGATTGCCCGTCTTGAATGATGGTGAACACACGCTAACCTGCCGGTCATGCCTATCTCAGCGCTGACCGAGCAGGATGTGTTCCCCAATGTTCCGCGTGGAACACCCGGCCTGTGGCGGCAGTTGACGATTCAGGAGCGAGCGCGGTTGCGGATGACGCCTACGCCGCTCACGGTGCGTCAGGTCTTCGACGAGCGTACTGGTCCCCTACGGGACGAGCCCGATCAGGTCCAGCGTATCGTGGGGACTCGCTCATGACTTCGGTGCCCTCATGAATGTCGATGACCTCCCGCCAGCCGTTGCCCAGAACTTCCATCTCCACGAGATGGACTGGCCTGAGGATCCCAACCAGCAGCACGCCATGCTGGATGCGCCCTTTCGCTTCGGGGACTGCCCGATGGACTGTCTTCAGGCAGTCCTGAATCTGGCGCGTAATGCCGAGACCATCCTGCGGGCACCCCAGGTGCCGCTCCTGACGGACACAACGCCGGTCATCGCCATCGGCAGCGGGCCAAGCCTTGAATCCCATCTGGATGCCCTGCGTGCCCTCCAGGGCAAGGCGATCCTCATCGCCAGTCTCTCGGCTGTCGGTGGCCTACGGGTAGCCGGGATCGAACCGCATTACGCGGTGCCGATTGAGCGCACCGAGGACATCATCGATTGGATGCCTGATTGTGGCCCATCGCTTACATTCAGCGGTGCCCCCTTCGTCGCCAAGCCGGTGATGGACCGGTTTGCCCGGCATGCCTACATGCCGGATGCCAACAGCCTCTGCGCCTGGTCAAGTCTGCCAGATGACCTCCATATGCACTATGGCAGCTCCACGGGCACAGCGGCCATCAGCATGGCCTGCACGCTCACCAAGGGTCCGGTGTACCTTGTTGGTCACGACCTGGCCTACGATGCCGGGGTGTCCCACTGGTCTGGTGCTAAGAGCGCGCCTATGCTGGAGGACGGTACGGTCCTGGGCAACAACGGGGAGCACCTACGCTCGACCTGGATGTGGCGTCGATACCGGGCGATGATCAGCGAGTTGGCCCGCTGCCACGGCATGGTCATCAACACCAATGCGCTGGCCAAGCGTGGCGCCGCTATCGATGCGACCATGGCAGGCCAACTCCCTGATCCAGCATCGCTTCCCGACCTTGTGCGGCCAGCACTGGTTTCCAACGAACGCCGGCTGTCCCTCTGGAAGTCCCGGGCACGTCAGTTGCCGCGCTCGGCACACACCGCTATGCGTGTCTTTGATAGCGCCACCGACCTGGATCAACTGGACATCGCCCGTGCGGTTCCCGGTCCGAACGGCCTACTCCTGGCATACATCCTGGGCTCGATCTACGTGCAACTCTCGTACGAGATAGCGCCCAATCTCCCGGGGAAGAAGACGGCGATCACCAAGCCGATTGCCATTCGCTGGTGCAAGCAGGCAACCATGAATGTCCTGCGCGAGTCCCTGGGCGTGTTTGAGGAAGTGGCTGAGCACGGAGCATCGCATGGCGCATGAACTCGACGCCATCCTGCCTCTCTTCTCCGATTACACGCGGGTTCAGTTCGCCATTCGGCAATACTGCGCCAACTGCATTGCCCATCGGTTGGCCAAGTTTGGTTGGGAGGATGCCGTCAATCACCTGGAGCCCCGGTTGCTCCTCCTGACTGCCCTGTGTATGCCGCTCCATACCAGAAATCCCATCATCACCTTCGCGTGGGCCAAGGCTGTGACACACAGGGATCAGCGGGTCATCGACTTCATGGCGATCCATTGCCCCGACTACCGCATGGTACCCCTCAGCGAACTGCCAGTGCAGGCCATGGTTGCCGGTGGTGTGCGCGATGTGGCCATCGGGGGTGCCCCAGTAGCCATCGGGGGTGCCCCGTGAGCGATACCCCCTACCTCGTCGGAACGACCTACAACGATGACCTGTTCCTGAACAACGCCACCAGCCCACTGGGTGTGATTGGTCAGGCCGGCAATTTCAGCATGTCTCTGGCTGACAATGGCGTGGGCAATCAGCCCATTACCGGCCTGGTGATCACCGAAGTCGATAGTGTCAATAACCCGGGCCTCTACCACGTGGCTGGCAATGCCGTCAGCAGCTTCGTGGCTGTCCCCGGTGAATGCTCCATCAAGATCGCATGGGTCACCGATCCGGCAACGCCGCGCGCCACATTCACCAAGACCATCTACGTGACCTCCAATGGCACCATGGGTGGCTCCACGGGCCTGGTGTCATTCACGGCCATCGCTGGCAACGGACGCATTGTGACCGGTGGGTCTACCCCGCTCCAGGGTGCCACGATTGTCGTCACGACCCCGGCTGGTGTGCAGTATGTCAGTGCCATTACGGACGTGAATGGCCTGTGGGGCACCATCTACTTCCCCTCCAGTATGGCCGGCACCTGGACGGTCACGGCCTATCTGGCGGGCTACCAGCAAGTGGCCTTCACGATCGTCACCACGAGCACGACCGCCACTGGCCCGGGAATAGATGAAAATCTGGCCGTCACCACGGTCGGTGGATCACTCACCTTGGCCACCCTCATGGCCTATGGCCGTCTCCAGATCCACAACAACATCGGCGCGACCTCGGACATCCAGCTCAAGAGCGCGATCAACGATGCCCTGGCGAGGATCTCCAAGGAATACTACTGGAGCTGGCTCAAGACCGATGGTTCGACCATCCTCAATGGGTTCTACGCCACGGGCACGATCACCATTGCGAGCGACCTCATTACCTGCACGCTGGCCGGTGGCATGTGGCCAACCTGGACGATTGACAATCGCTCCAAACTCATGCTGGGCGGCAAGTGGTACCGGGTCGCCAGTCAAACGAGTGGCACGATCCTGGTCCTCCAGGATCAGTACGGAGAATCCAATCTTGGCCCTGGTCTGGGCTACATCGCCTTCCAGGACGAGTACACGTTGCCATCCGACTGCCAGAAGACCGGCCGTTTCTGGCCCGGTTACACCTGGGGAGAACCGCCCGCCATGGTCTCGTGGGAGACTGTGCGGGAGATGCAGAACGTCATCAACACGGCGCAGAACTATCCGCGCTACGCCGCCGTGCATGGCAATCGCATTGTGTTCTGGCCCTATCCGCAGCAGCAGCACGACTTCCGCTTCATGTACAACCAGCAGCCCGCACAGCTCGTGAATGTCACGGACATGGCGAACTGGGATCCCATGCATCTGGAAGTGCTCCAGCGTGCCATTGATTACGAGCTGGCCATCCGCTACACGGCAGTCAAGGCAGGAGATGTGCCGCAGACGTTTGCCACATATACCACAGCCCTGCACAAGGCCATCGTCAACGACAAGGAAAGCTACTACCACGATTCCATCGCACGGGCTGGCCGCAAGCCCACTATCGGGGATCGCACGATCCCACCGAGCTGACCGTGCGCATCTGGCATGGGGTGCAGCGGAATGAGGGCGCTACGGGCGATGCCGCCTTCATGGCGACCAACGTACGCTTCTACACTGAGGGCGAACTCCAGCGCCGCAATGGGATGCAGCGCCACCAATCCCCGGTCACGGCCTACCAGATGACCGGACTTGTCTGCTTCTCGCCCAACACAGGCACCATGTCGATCATCCAGGTCGATGGCAACGGCACCGTGTCCGTACTAGCAGCAACATGACGCTGACTGACTGGAAGGGCATAAAGGCGAACCTGACGGGATTCTGGCCTGACAGCACATATGCCGTCACGCAGCAGAACCTTCGCATGCGCGTCCGTGGCGAACTCCAGCGCCGCAATGGGATGGCCCAGAGCAATGTGGCAACGCAGGCGTCAGCCGTTTACGGCATTTTGCCCGTCAGCGCTCCACAGGGATCAGGCACCATTGTCATCCCGAACAATGGGACCGTCCAGGGGTATGCCTCCACGCCGATCATGGCGTTCACCGATGGCGGACCGCGTCCGCCAATTATTTTCGGTGGTGTGTGCAATATCTACGGACCGTACTCTTTCTCGGGCACAACCAGCACGATGTCCACGCAAGACCTTCCGGCATCGCTGTCGTGTCCAGGAACGGTCACCGTCATTGGACAGGAATCCTCCAGTCAGGGTCAGGGGCAGGCGCCCCCACAATACGGGTATCAGTTTGTCATCTCTGCGGGCGCCACGGTTATTCTGAGCACGGGATGTCTCGTCAACTCCGGATCTTCGGTGACTATTCCGGCTGGTACAACGCAGATCGCATGGGACATTACTGGCGGATGCGTGGGGGGAGGGACACCAGGGAACTGGTATCTCTTCATTACATCGCCATGATCACCGTCGTCTGCCCGACCTTTGGTCGTCCGCGAGGTGTGTGCGAAACCATCGCCTGCTTTCTTAGCCAGGATTGCCGAGACGCACGTCTCGTGATCGTCAACGATCATCCTGAGCAGACATTGCTCTATGCGCATGAGCGCGTGACGGTCATCAATAAACCAGAGCGCTATCCCAGTCTGGGAGAAAAGCGTCAGGCAATCCTGGAGTCATTGCCATCCGGTCTATGGACAACGTGGGACGATGACGATATTTATCTGCCGAACTACCTTTCCTATAGCCTCATGAATCATCAGCGGTTCAGGACATCGGCATCAAAGCATTGGTGGCATTGGATTGATAGTGGCAAGCGCCTCTATCGGATCAGCCCAGCTGCCTGGATGAACACGGTTCTGTGCGACCGGGATATCGTCTTGGACGTTGGAGGGTTCAAGCCAGGTACCAATAATACGTGTGTGCCTGTCATTGCTGGACTATTGAAGCACAGACACCTCGTCGGACCTGCGCATGGCGATGGTCAACCACCAACCTTCATCTACCGCCTTGGAGATGGAAAGTCGCATTGTTGCATGATGGATGAAGCGAATGCCTATGCCGAAACGGCAGCGGCAGCCGATACCGTACGGGGAGAGATCGTCTTGCAGCCATTCCTTGCAGATGACTATGCCGCCAAGGCATTGGCATCATGGAACGCGCTCCAGCAGGGCGCCCCATGAGCTTCGTCACGCAATACATCATGATCACCAAGGGTGCCAATGACTACACAACCCAGAGCTATAATGTGTGGGCCAAGACTGGTTCATGCCCTCAATCGCCAGGCGATGGCGTATACGTCGGGAACATTCCCATAGGGACCAATGCCAGCTCAGTCACTGTGGCGTGGGTGCCACCGAATAACGGTATTTATCAGTTTCTATCGCAGCCCGTACGATACGATGTGACGGGAATACCGGCAAGGATTGGCATATGACTACGCTCTTTACTGCCCTGAACACCATCAACCGGATGAACTTCGCCAACTATAACGGCGTGATCTATCTGGCGGATGACTTCGATCCCATCCTGGTTGCTACGGCAGCGACTGGCTATAATGCCGGAATCGCTGGCCCTACCAATACTCCCGTAGGCAATGCCGGCGCAGCGCTGGGCGGTCTGACGACTCCCGGCACGCACCTGATGCGCTACCGCTATCAGAACAGCCAGACCGGCTATGTCAGCAATCCATCGGTGGCCGCATCCATTACCTCGACGAGCATCAACGCAACGCTGGAGTTCTCCGTAGGCGCGGTAGGCTCTGGTGATGATGTCATCATCAGCAGCGATCCCAAGGTGGATACTATCCTGATCGAGCTGACGACCATTTCTGACGCGACGTTCTATGTCTATCCTACGTCATTTCCAAATACCGTCCCAGGCGGTGGCATCCTGGAGATGAGCCAGCCGGACGCCGTCATTATCCAGGGCCTGAATGCCGACTCTCTCTACGGGTCCACCAGCGCCTTTGACCTCATGAGCCACGAGGTTCCTCAAGCCTTGGGCGATGTATGCGCCATCCGCAACCGCATGTTCTACGGCGTGGACTATCCCTATGCGCTGGCAGGCGTGACGGTCAACAGCGGTGCCGCGAGCTTCGCGGGCACCGGGTTCTCTGCCCAGTGGGTAGGACGCCTGCTCAATCCTGGTCCCGGCAGCGTGGCCTTCCAGATTGCAACTATCAACAGCGTGGGGACAACGGGCACGCTCACCAGCGTCTATACGGGCGCCACGGCAACGGGTGCCGCCAGCGTGTACGTGAAACTCCCGAACCGGGTGTATTACAGTCGCCTGAACTTTCCCGAGGAGTGTTATGCCGCTGGATTCGCTCGGGACGTCCTGATCGGTCGGCCTGATCGCCTGCGCGCCATGTATGCCCGGCCTGACGGCATCTACTTCTTCGGGGCGTTCTCTGCCGACCGCTTGGCCTTCCAGTCTGATCCGAGCGCCGAGTCCAGCGCACTCTATCCCATCAACGGGAATCGTGGCATACTCAACAAGCGCTGCCTGGTCGAGGCCGAGGGCAGCCTATTCGCTTGGGATGCAGCGGGCATCTACCGTGTTGAGCAAGTGCCAGTACCAGTCAGCGATTCGATTGATCAGGAACTGCGCGAGATGGTGGACTTCAGCCAGTTCCAGTCCTTCCACGGTGTCTATGATCCCATTGACCGCACGCTCATGTGGTTCTTCACTGCCCTGGGTGATACCGTCCCGCACTACTGCGTGTGCAAGGAGTTCTTCACTGATCGCTGGTTCTTCTATTACTTTCAGCAGGGTATCACGTGCTCCCAGCTTATCGCCGGCACTGATGGCCAGGTCAGGGCATGGCTCGGAGATTCCAACGGCTATACCTGGGCGTTCGGTGTCATCGGGGCATTCGATGGCGTGCCGCCCAGCCAGACCGCAACCTGCACGCTTGTGGCCGGCAGCTCCACCACGTCCATTCTCACCGTCAACGAAACGCTGAATACCGCCATCGGCAATGCCGGTGCCAGCGTCTACATCCCGTCCACGGGAGACGTACGCTTTGTCCAGTCCAATACGTCCAACACCATTACCCTGATTTCAGCGCTCTCGGCGCTCCCAGCCAACGGTGCGGCTATTTGGCTGGGCATGATCCCCATTACCTACACGAGCAAGCAGTGGCAGGGCGATGGGGCGATGGACAAAAAGAGCCCAGATACGTTTGATGTGACGGTGTACCCGGGCACCACAACTGGATACATGCAGGTCTATTTCTATCAGGACATCGCTGCAACGCCGGTTCTCTATGCCCCTGATGCGAGCTATGTATTTCCCAGTGGCGTCACATGCCCTAACGGGATCTTGCAGATCCAGTTGTGCGGAGGAGGCAACAACACGGGCTATACCAGCGTTCCGATGCCATCCGACTGGAACAGGAGTCTCCAGTTCACGATCATCCAGAATGTTCCTGACGGTCCATTCCGCCTGATTGATTGCGGCTTCCACGCCGAGCCGACCGAGACCGCTCCTAATCGTACGGAATAACGCATATGCTCCGACTTCCACCCGGTTCCACGATTCGCCGCTCCCGTGGCAACACCCTGTGCCGCACGTGCAAGAAGGCGATCCCCAAGGGCACAACGGTGCTGGCCTATCACACCAAGCCTGATGGGCCACTGGGAGAGCATGTGTACGAGCATCAGTGCCCCAACTGCGCCCGACCCCTCATGAGGTAATATGGCCATCCCCTCCGCATCCACACAGTTGGTCATCACCGCCGAGGGCACTACCGCTGGAAGTCCCGAGGCGCATGCGGCGATCCTTCAGGATCTCAGAAACATCGCCAATGCGATAGCGCAAAACCAGCCCGGGGTTAGCCAGCCCGCAAGTTACGCGGGTGGCAGTAGCGTCAATCTGCCAACTGCTGGGATGGGGAAGATATTCGCTACCTGCAATACGACGGTAGTGCAATCGTCCGCATCGTACTACACACTGACCGGACTGGTCAACGGTGCCGCACGATCAGGGGGCATTTCGGTGTCCACCCAGGCGCAGACCATCACGGCCTATCAGCCGCTGTACCTCGGCACCATGCCGGTCAGCAAGTCATCGATGGTCGAGATACAGGTGACACCCACGGGGATGCCGGCGACCACGATAACAAGCGCCAACTTCTCTCTCCGCGTTGATCTCAGTCCACAGGCTACGTCTTGAACGTACGCGGACGCTCACTATCATTCAGCGAGGTGCCCCATGGTTGCATACGGTTTCACTGATTCAGGCGACAACGGTAGCTTCGCTGGTGGCGCAAACTACCCTGGTCTTGGCGCGCCTATCTCGGCCTACGGGTACGAGGGTGGCCAGATGAGCATGGGCCCCTACGCCATGCTGGGCACCACATCCGTCGCACAGTCCGGGGCCGGTCAGCTCAGTGGCGGCAATCAGGCTGCCCAAGGCTTCCTGAATGGCGTGCTCAACGGATCCAACCTCCCGTATGGAGCCACCCAACAGGCGGCGATGCTCGGGCAGTCTTCGGCAATGAACGCGGCCTCCGAAGCCGCGCAAAATAAGCTCAGCATGGCCAACGCAACGGCTGGTGGGGCAAGCCCAACCGACCCGTCTTTGCAGAGTTCCATGGCGCAAAACATGGCGCAGCGCCAGAACAGCAATCAAAATGCAGCCGGGAATATCGCTGCTCAAGCCGGAAGTGCCAACTTCAATGCCCAGCAGGGGGCAGCCGGTGGGCTGCTCCAGAACGGCATCCAGCAGCAAGAACTCGGCCTCCAGGCGCAGGGCATGGCCAACCAGCAGCGCAACACCGCCATGGGCTACCTCAGCGGTATGATGGGTGGCGGACGCGGTGGCATGGGCGGTGGCCAGGGCGTCATGGGCTATGCAGGCGGTGCTCAAGGCTTCTCACAACCAACTGGTGACGGATGGGGGTCCTAATGGCCGGCAGCTTCCTCGACACGATTGCGCCGGATACTGGCACCGGACTCGATCCCCTGACGGGACTGCCCCGTGCGACAGTTGCCCGCTCGCCCGAGATGTACGGGGACGACGGCAGCCCCAATTATTGGGCCACCCAATCACCTGATGCCCAGCCTACCGCAGCAGCACCGGCCTCGCCAGCAGCGGCAGCACCCACGTCAGCGCCAGTATCGCCCATGTATGCCTCTACTGGGGAAGAACCCGGCCTGGACAATGTTGACATGGGCGCCGATGCCGGGGACGAGGTTGGCCGCTCATTCGTTCAGCCAGCCGTCAAGAGCGCCACGGGGCGCCCTGCTGGCTATACAGGCGGCTACCTGGACAACAATGCTGGCTGGGTGAATCAGGAGCAGGCTGATACCATCGACAATATGGGTGCAGCCAATCCCACGTCGAATATCGTGCCCGCCAAGAACTACAACCGTGTCGGCGGTCAGGACGCCAGCCAGTTCATGGCTGGGATGTCTCCGGCTGCACAGGCTGCGATCCAGGCTCTGATGCGCCCCAGCCCAGACGCCTATGGCTCCAGCACTGGTGGTCCACATCCTGGGCAGACCTTCCTCATGCCGGGCGGCAACTTTGTGCCCGCTGGAGCCGCGATGCGGGCTGCCCAGGGCGCGGATGCACAGACGGCACAGGCTCAGGAGCAGGCGCAGCGGGTGAAAGCAGATGCCTGGAAGCAGGCCAATGGTCCGGCCGCTCTGGAGACCCTGCGTAACCAGGGCGCCATGGCGCTCCAGAAGCAGAAGGACGATGCACAGTCCAGCCGGGACTGGGAGTCCTTCATTGACCAGCAGTCCAGCCCCCGTGGGCAACTCGATCAGATCGCCGTGGATACTGCCAGACGCACTCAGGCAGAGGCGCCGACTGCTCAGGAGTCGCCCTATGACCGGGTGTTCAACGATGCCAAGCAGCGTCTACAGGCCAATCCGGGTAACGTCCAGGCCATCAATGACCTGAAGACCTCCTTCGCTGGCACCTCGATTGCCAGGGGCCTTGGCGGCGCCACGACCCCGGCGGCTATGGCTCACCTCCAGAGCCTGATGCCAAGCGCTGGCACCCAAACCATGGCCGGCCTAGGAACCGCCTCCAAGGTGCTTGATGGCTCACCTGACATCAAGCAACAACTGGCACAGTTGGCTCAGACGATCACGACTGGTCACATGAGCACCGAGCAGTATTACCAGCTACGCCAGCAGCGGGCCGCGATTGAGCAGCAGATGGTGCAGCGTGGTTCAGATCCACAGTCAGCCCACATCGCGGTCAAGGCCGCGCTCCAGCAGGGCGCCCCCAGCTTCATTCAGGCCCCTGCCTCTCAGGGCGCTTTCGGGCGTGGTGTAGAAGACCTGGCCACGAGCGGCAACAGCCTCGGACAGATTCTGGACCTTCCGGGTACGATTGCCGGCATGATGGCCAACTCCCATCGCCAGGACATCGAGGAACGGCAACTCAAGGCATCCTTCCTGAACGAGTGACCTGATGCCTGATCCCCTTGGCCTGACGCTCCCGCAGCTACCGACCTTCCCGGGCTACGGCCAGGTCAATAGCGCTGTCTCACCCCTACCGACTGACCCCAACGCCGCGCCAGTGCCTCCAGGAGGCGATTTAAGCCAGGATCTCCCCCCGGACCCTGGTCTGATGTCCCGGTTTGGTAATTTCGTCTCCTTGCCTGGATACGCAGCCCGCAACCTCATGATGGGCGAACCCGGTGCTGCTGGGCGCAACCTGACAGACTTCCTGGGCGACATCCCCAGCGCCATCCCCGGGGTTGGTGGCTTCATACCGACCCTCAGCACCCAGGCCGACAAGCCCAGCTTCAGCGATGTCACGGGCGGCATGGACCCGAGCTTCGGACGCTCAGCGCTGAACTTCTTTGGCGATGCCCTCACTGATCCGGTCAGCGCCATCCCCGGTTCCTGGGTCGGCAAGGGCCTGGGCGCCATTGGCAAGGGGATTGGAGCCGGCATGTCCGTCCTGGATCAGGTGGCACCAAAGACGTCGGAGATGCTCCGGGGAGGGTACTATGCCGCCAAGGGAACGATGGGGTGGCTTGGCAGTAAGGTGCCCGAGACCCAGACAGCCCTGGATACCAGCAAGCAGGTGGGACTGACCGAGGGGGAAGCCGCTGCCCAGGCGGTGCCCCAGATCCCGAACATTGCCGACCCTGAACTGGCCCAACTGGCGCATGGTGTTACCAACAATGTGTACCCCGGTGCGGATGGGCAATGGCGGGAGATACTGCCCAGTGCGGCCAAGCCCGCAGAAGATGCTGCCGCACCGGTAGCAGATGGGGCCGGGGAGGCCGCAGATGCCTTGGGTGCAACGGATACTGCACCTAAGGAACCACTGCCTATCCCCGAAGCGGAGCCGGCGATTGCCCCCGGTCCCGTACAGTCCGCATCCCTGGACTTTTTCCCCCCGCCTAAGACCGATCTCCAGATCGCCCAGGAAGCATCGGCAACGGCAGAGAAGGCCGCTGCCGATGGCGTGGAGGAACCGTTGCCCCAGACCTTCGTCACCAAGCCCCAGCAGATGGCCCTGCATGATGCACGACTGCAATCCCTGGTGGACAAGGGCATCATCACGTCCGATCAGCAGGGCAAGCTCCACGATCTTCTGGATGGCCAAACGGACTTCGCCCAGGCGCTATGGAAGAACGAGGTTGAGCGTAAGGTCATGACAGACCCGGTGGACCTGACAGGTGCTGGGGCAGGGAAGCCTGCCAATCCTGACCTGTTCCCGGTGGACTATAGCCCTCGGAAGTACGTGAATGCCCTGACCCCGGAGGAGAAAGCATCCTTGGGCGCCATTGAGATGACACCGAAGGGTGTCGGCTCTGGTGGCGAGGCCATGACGGCTGCTCGGTCCGTTGGGCATGGCCAGGAGTACGCGGACTACCTGAACAAGGCCAAGGAAGCGGGCATCACGCCCAACACCGACTTGGCATCCAATTGGGCAGCCCGTGCGGCAGCGCATGGGAATGCCACGGCCAAAGCCACGCTGGCACAGTCGATCCTGGCCGACAAGTTCACGTCCCTGGCGGACCGGGCGACCAATGGCGCCATGCAGGAGGCCATGGTGAGCATGGCGAAGGTCGATCCCGAGGGCGCGATACTCCTGAAAAACCAGTTCTTCGGTATGGGTCCACGTCATCCCGCCATGCAGGTACTCAACAACCTGGCAGCGCCCTTCAAGAAGTCAGCGGTATACGGACTGGGCTTCCCCCAGGTCGGCCACATTGTCAGGAACATCCTCAGCCATCCGTTCCAATACGGCTTCCAGGGACATATCCGCCTGGCCATCAACCAGGCCCTACGCACCCCGGCCACGATGTGGCATGCCCTCCAGATCGGGGTCCACAAGACCTTCGGCTTCCAACTCCCCTACGACAAGATCAGCGGGATGATCAAAGCTCGGGACGCTGCCATGGCGCAGTCCGGTGGCTCAGCCCTGAAGGCTGCTCAGATCCTCCGCGATCAGGGTATGCCTGATGTGGCGCTGGCACTGGAACATGGCGTAGGCCAGGGATTCGTGTCACAGGAAGTGCTCCAGGATCAACTGGGCAAGTCCGGTTGGGGACGCAGACTCATGTCAGGTATCGGCGTGGGCAAGCCCATCCAGGACCGGCTCATCAATCAGATGAATGTGCCTGAGGAAGTATTCCGGGGCGAGGAGCAGTACGCCCGCTTCGGTGGCTTCATGGATCAACTCCAGCACTACCGGGATACAGCGGCCAAGGCTGGCACATCAGACTTTGATGCAGCGGCCAAAGCAGCCAAGGACGTGCGGGACAGCCTGTATGATTATACGCCGCAAACCCCCGGAAACCGCACACTCCGCACGATCATCCCCTTCGCTGCTTTCCAGACCAACGCCATCCGCCAGACTGCTGGGGCCTTTGCCCGCTGGCCGGCATTGGCTACGGCGGTGGGCGGGGCGATGCAGCGGGATCCCAATGATCCCAAGTATCCGTACATGGAGGGTAAGGCCAATGTGCCGCTCGGACTGGACGAGAAGGGCAACCCGCAGTACATCAGTCAGATCGGCTTGCCGATGGAGGCCATCAATACCATTCCCAACCCGTCAGCGGGTCTGCGGAACTTCGGTGACCTCACGGAGTCCAATGTAATTGGCTCCATGAATCCCATCCTAAAGACGGCCTATGAAATCGTCTCGGGGCACGATCCCTACTTCAAGACTCCGATGGGCAGCTACGACAAGGTTCCCCTGCTGGGCCATGCTGGCGCATTCGGGCAAGCGTACAACACGCTGGAGGGAACCGGACTCATCCAGCCGCTGACGAGTCCGCTCACGCAGCTTCAGCATCTCACCGATGATCGACATGACGTCGCCACCCGGCTCTTGAATACATTCACGGGGGCAAACGTCGTCAGCGTTGATCCGAAGATTGCCGAGCAGCAGGTACTCCAGAAAGCGCTGTCGCTTGATCCGAATGTAACGCAGTACATCCGGTTCCAGCCGACTAATGGAGACACGCAGGCGAAGGGGCTGATAAATCAGATGAACAGCGCGAGAAAAGCAGTTGCCCAGGAGAAGAAGGCGCCAGATACGCAGAAAGCTGGTGCGCCTGAATCCCCTCCGAAGCAGCCCAACCAACGCTTCCCAGCGCGGCCACTTGCCAGCGCTTCCAAACAAAAGGCCGCAGCAGCGTCACCTCAATCGGCACCCGCTGGCGCTCTGCCGCTTCAATGAGAACCGACTCTTTCGACATACAGATCCTCCGTGATCTCAGGGACGCACCGGTCATTCCGGAGTGGCGGGCTGACCAGCGACTGGCGCATCTGCCGCCGAAGATCCGGATGATTGCGGGGATGATGGAGCAGGGTCTGCGGCTACACGAGATCCTGGAGTGCTTCCCTGACCCGGAAGCCGCATTGCCCCAATCGCCTTAAGGCGCTGGTCCAGACCGTGGGTCCGGTCGTACATCTCCTTCAGCCAATCCTGCGCCTTCTTCACATGCGCATCGATGTCGTCCTGGCAGGCACAATCGCTGGCGGGTACACCCACGAGGATCATGTTCTTGTCAAGCATGATCCCCAATGGGAATATGTTGTAGGGCACGCTCTCGGGCTTCTCGGATTCGTTGGTGTCGATCATAGGTTCCTCACTCATTGAATGGATGCCCGGACTCGCCACCGCGAACTCCAGGCGGTAAAGCAAACTCGCTCTCCGGTCCACCGGTAGCGACAATCTCATGCATGAGGTCCAGGTCGCCCGAGTCCTCGATGGGATACAGGGACAGGCCAACCGGGCTCTTGATCAGCGGCTGCTCGCTCAGCCAATTGATCCACTTATCACACTCGGACACGTACTCAGCCAGATCGATGCCCATGCCGCGCACAACGGCATTCTCAATCGTTTCCGCCAGTTGATGTGCAACGGCGTAATTGACCCCTGCCAATGGCGTAATGTTCTCGCTCTTATTCCGCAGGTCTGCCTGGTCGATCAGGATTGAGTCCTTGAGTCTACCAACGGAGTAGGCGAACTGGGTCTCTACCAGCTCATGAATCCAAAAGAAAAAATCATATTCCACATCCTTGCCACCCAGTTTGAAGGTTGGCGGCAGACGCGAGTCCCTGTAGTAGAGCCTGGAATCTGGCGACATGCCTGCTGCATACTTGATCGTGAACTTGTCGGTGATGATCCGCCCGGCGTTCTTCCAGATCATGTACAGATCGTGCAGTCCCTTCACCAGCAGCGCAGGGGTCTCGTGATCGGTGTCCACGAACTCGGAATAGTCCTCGATCTTGTTGGCGCCGTGGAGTTGGCCAAAAGCAGGGATATGTTTGGAGGGATGGCCCATGTCAGCACTTCCTTGGTTTCCTTGGTTCGTTGACGTAGCGGCTGACGCCGATGGTAAATTCCATCTTCTTGCCATCATCCGGCCATTTGTTTCGCACATGCCGAACATACTCCAGGCTCTGGAAGCCATACCGATCACACAGCATCGGCAGATGGCACCAGGAGTCCGGCAGTGATTCATGGCGTATGCCGAACTGCGCCGTCAGTATGACGCCACCCGGCCTCAGCCAGCTCAGTATTTTGTCCCAGTTGGGATGCTCGACATGCGTGAGAGAGACATTATCGATGATGAGGTCATACATCGATGGCAAAAGTGCATCGTTGACCTCCGCGTGGACAATCCGCACACGGGGATTGTCATTGTACCGCTCGCTCAGTAGCTGGCAGGCAGGCCACGAGGGCTCCATGGCGGCCACGTAGTACCTCATTTCCAGGAGCATGCGCACGTGGGCACCACCGCCAGCGCCGATGTCCAGGGAATGGCGTCCTGGATTCTTGCGGGCATGCACGGTCGCATGGCGCACCATATACTCGGCTGGCCATTGACAGCCTCGCCCGTCTCGGTGGAACTCGTCCCAATCGTATCCAACGGGAGACTGCCTGAATACGAGGTCATGCCCCAAGTTGCACCACCTTCGGCTTGGCCTTCTCCTGCATCTCCTTGATGGCTGCCATGGCTTCCTTGAAGGACGGGAAGACCATCAGGTCCGTGTACTTGACGGCATCCCGCTGGCTCTCGCCCTGAACGTGCAGCCCCTCATCGCTGAGGAACACCTTGATCATGGTGGTGGGGAATATGGAGTACCGGGTGGTGTTGGGTACTTTGTAAACGAGGTATTCTGACATGGGTTGTCCTTTAGGTCCCGGGTGAGCTGTCTGTCCGTAGTCCGCTATCGGGAATCTCATCAACGTCCTGCACTGGCGGCTTCAGTCGGCCATCCGCCATCCAGGCCGTGGCGACCTCGGCCAACTTCTCGGCGTCAGCGTCGTTCTGCTGTGCCCGCATCTGATCGATCAGATGCGATACCGCATTGGCGCCCGCCCTGAGAGCCCTGGTCCATAGCACGGGCAATTCCTGCCTCACTGGGGCCATCGGAGCTGGATTGTGCGGGGCAGCCTGCTGGCGCTCAAAAGCCTGTACTGGCGTCTCCTGGTCGGCCTGCTGCTGCTGCGGAGCCTGCTGGGCCAACGCCTGTGCCCGGGGCACCGGAGGGGATGGCGGAGCCGGTGGGGCACTCAGCAGGAAGTTCAGGAGGTTCGACCGGACAACGTCCAGGCTCGCCCGAATGCCATCCCGGCGCAGCTTGTTCTTCTCCGCGTCCATTCCTTCCTCCAGTTGCTTCAATGTCTGGATGATGGATTCAGCGAGGGATGTGGCAGTCATGGGATTTCCTGGGTGTAGACAGAGTGGGCCAGCCTGCCGAATCTGGCCTTGAATTTGAGCAGCGGATCATCGGGGTTGGCAGACATCCCGCCTCCCAAATGGATGCGCGTATGTGTAGGGCGCAGGATATCCACTGCCAGCCCAAAGATCGCGGCCATGGCCAGGTTGTGGCACTGGGGCGCCCTCGCTGAAAGATGGTAGTGGTCCCAGTGGCCGTGGCCTTCATGTGCGTGAGACCCAGGTGCTGCATCAGATATGAGGCGGTCACACCCGTATCCTTGAGCTTGGCGATAATCTGGGCCTCGGTCAGCATGCTTGTTTCTCCAGCCAGGTCTGTACGGCCTCAACCCATGCCGGGCTGATAGGGCTCTCCCGGCTGAGCCAATTGGCAATAGATCCATGGCTGATGCCAATCTCCGCAGCCAGCTTCTTATTGCTCAGCCCGCGCTTTCCCATGACGGAGAACACGGCGGTCAGGAGATCGTCACTCACCCGGCGATGCTCGGGGGTCGTGCGCTTCTGTCCTGCGGATGATCGGTGTCCGATGTTTGGCATACTGCCTCCTCTTCCATTCCCGCTGGTATCTGGCGCGGGGGGTGTTCTTGGTGATTGGTCGTCCGGTCTTCCACGGCCTGAGTGATGGTATGTCAAGTGTCCAGCGCATGGGGTGCTTGAGCTTATAGGCTCTATTCTGGCGTAGACGTTTGCGCGCAGCACGTGGGCTGTGATTGGTGATGGGTCTAGGCATACGCGCTCTGCTTACTGCGCTTCCTATCCACCATCACCTGCTCGACATCCGTAGACCATCGCTTACTCGGCTCTGTGCGCTTAGCCGCTTCGATGATGTTCTTCCATCCCCACTCCTTGACCAACCTCGCCCACGGCGCCCAATCCCCTTCCCCCCGGATCTTCCCATTCCCGATAATCGCCGTCAGCTGCTTGTACTCCTCTGTCAACCGCACGTAGGCATACGCCCCAGGCTTGGTCACGTCCACGGCCTGGTTTGCCGGGATGGCTGGCAGTGGTTCAAACGATGGATGCTCCACAACGGGCTCCTCATGCAGCAGGGCTTCAAACTCCTGGAGGACAGAGCGCATCTTGGAGGCCAGGAGTTTGAGGGCGATGGGGTCGAGGTTCATGTAATCTCCCATATCTCTACGTCCATCCGTCCAGGGAACTCAGGCTGTGGCGTGCGTTCAACGACCTTGCGCACCACCTGCCGGTCATTGGCATAGACCCCCGCATGGGCCAGGATGTCCAACAGGTGCTTGGTAAACGCGTCTACGTCTGGCGTCCTCCTGTCCCTAGGAGTCACCATCACCTGGACGCTGACATCACCTGTCATCGGCTGCGGCCTGCCACCAAGCTGCTGCCAGATGCATGCCGTGATCTCATCACGCTTGATGCGTGCCCGCTTGGAGAGCACGTTGTGCGCTTTGGTAATGCTCTTGCCGGTCTTCAGCTTGACCTGGAATGGCAGGGCACGGTACATGGCGTTCAGGGGGCAGCAGAGGGGGAGGCGCAGTTTGATCACTTGCGCTTCCCGGCTTCCATGATCGGGATATTGGCTTCAGTCGGCACGTAGATCACTTCATTCTGCTTATTCTCCAGCGCCTGGATCCACAGGTAGCGCAGGTATGCCTCATTTCCCTCCAGGCTGCCACCGATGATCTTATTGGCCTTGGCAACACCCTCGGCCCTGATCACCTCAGCATCCGCCAGCAACTTGGCGCTATCCATGTGGGCCTGAGCCTCAAGGACGGTGATCTTGCGCGTGCTCTCGGCCTTGGCGAACGCCGCCTGCCCCTCCTTCTCCTGCTGCCACACGTTGTATTGTGGCATGACTAACATGCAGACAGCGACAAAGAGACCGATCGTAACCAAGATTGCCACGACTACAGCGGCACCCTTGATAAATGTGTTGTCTTCGTTCACGGCATGGCCTCCAGCTCACTGCGATTAAAGGGCGGTTCTGAATCAGACACCGGAGCCGTATACGCCGGCTGTGATGGCTTGGCAGCAGGTGCTTGGGCCGTCTCCCCTCTCACCTCCTGCGCAGCCACCTCCACATCGAAGCTCGTGCAGCGCACCTCCAGCGATGATCGCTTCTCCCCGTTGTGCTCGTAGGAGCGGAGCTGCACGTCGCCCTGGCCGGCGATGAAGTTGCCCTTTACGAGCTTGGCGACCTGGAACTCAGCGGGTTGCCAGATCGTCACCCGGATCCAGGTGAAGGTGTCTTCGCCCTTGCTCTTGTGCTTCTTGCACAGGCTCACCTCCACGATGGGCTTGTCGCCGGCCATCTTGGGCTCGGCCTTGGTGATGGTTCCAGCGAAAGTGAGGCGCATGATGGTCACGGGGTATCTCCTTCAGCGGGTGCATTCATGTCTTCGAGGTTACGCTTCAGCGTAGCCAGTGCATCGATGACCAGCGCAGGCGGATCCTGCTTCATGCCAGACCACAGTTTGGAGAAGCGTTCCTCGCCACCGGGGAAGCGCTGGATATCCGCACGGTAGGCACCGGCTTCGTCCTTCTGCTCCTTCGTCCACACGGCATTGGTCGGCCGGGCGATCTCGGGATTGCTGCCAGCGATGGTCGGTGGAACGGCGACAGCAGGAGCAGCACCGCTCTCCATCCAGGCGAGCAAGGTCTTGCCGGTATCCTCGCTGACCTGGAAGATGGTATCGCCAAATAGCCCAGTACGATCCTTGCTGGTCTTGGCGTTGTGCGCCATGTCCACGTCAAATACCGTGGTGAACTCGTATTCGATGCCATCACGCATGATGGGCGCCAGGCCGACCTTGCGGATAGTGGTCTTGCCGCGGTCGTCCTTCTCCTGCACATGGTCCATCTTGCTGCGCAGGCAGCAGATCACATGCAGGGGCGACTGGAGCACCGCATCGAGGATGGTCTTGAACTTGGCGCCGGCCTCATTCCAGTTCGTGTAGCTGTTGCCGCCACGGGCATCGAGCTTGTTCTTGTACTCCAGAATCCCTTCCCAGAAGTGGCTGGCGCTGTCGATCACCACGCACTCATAGCCACCGGCTACGGCATCGTTGATGGCCGTGATGAACTTGTCATGCGTGAATGGCGGGGCGATATCCAGCACATCGAATGAGAAGCGGTCGCTGTAGAGCGAGGCGCTGCTGTTCTCGGTGTCGATGTATGCCACCTTGCTGGTAAGGCCGTGTGCCAGGCGTAGGGCGCTGAAGGTCTTACCCGATCCACTAGGACCACTTATGGCTAGTTTGAGTTTTGCTTTATTCCGCGTTGCTTTGATGAAGGCCATGTTATTTCCTCGGTATGGTTGATGGTGAGCATGCGGCGGCTAGGTCCCAGCCGCTTCTTAATCGGTAAAGGAAGGTCTTATATTCCACTGAGCCACATCCATGCCTCTCCCAGAAGACGGTTGGCGATACATCTTCTCCATTAGACGGCAACCAGTTGGTGCGGCGCTTATTGTTCGCCTGTTCTGTTGCCGTTGCCCATCTAACATTCCCGGGCTTATAGTCGCCAGCAGCATCAATGCGATCGATTGTGTGGTCCATCGATGGCCTTTCTGGCATATAAGCGAAGAAAGGCCATGGTGACGCGAACCATTCCGCACAGACACGGACACCCTTAGCGCCGTAATTCTTGTGGTCCTTATCGCCGTGGTTGTAGCATCGGCTGATCATCCCGCGCCAGATACCATAAAGCGGATGTAGCGTTCGTCGATCGGTTGTGTGCTCAGATGCCTTACATGTTCCCCTTGCCTTGCCGTTAGGCTCGATGTGGGAGGCGCCAATCTCAATGACATTACCGCATTCACACCTGCATGTCGCAATGAAACCGCGCGTCCTTCCAGGCCTCACCGCCATTACGGTAAGATGGCCGGCCTTGAATCCGATCTCTGGCTTGAATGACATGGGCATAGGCTATCGTCTAGCAATCTTTGTCAAGACTGTCTTGACCGTAGTCTTCGGTGTCGGTAATTTGCGGCGGAACTTCTTGAGATTCCAGCAGGTCATATATCCACTGCTCGAACATCGTGTCAGGTTCCATTACAGCCAGCTCCTGCACAGCACCGTGCCGCACACCCCGGCGACAAAGCCAGCCAGCGGCAGGACCACGATCCAGGCATTGGCTGCCATCAGGGCCTCCCGCTGCTCCTGGATGACCTGATTCGCGGCCTTCAGGCGATGCTCGTTGGCGGCCAGCAGCATGTCCAGGGCACGCAGGTCGGCCTCCTGATGGCGGAGCTGGGTGGAGTGGTGCTCGTATAATTCCCGCGAGTAGCCATTGATGGTCATGGCGTCACCCCCGCCTTCAGCTCCCGAATCAGCGCATCAGGCGCTCCATCCCCGACCAATGCAGCCAGGTCATGCCGGTCAGGCAGCTGCGCCTGGAGCGAACGGGATATTTGCCAGTAGTAGAAGCCATCCCGGCTGCTGGACAGGAAGATGCCAAGGCCACTGGGGAGAACGATATAGGAGTCGGTGCGCCCGGTCACTTCGTCCAGGGCGTGCGGGTCGCACTCATAGATGGGGATGGTCGCGCCGGGGTTGGTGCGAATCCAGCCACCGGCAGGGATGGTGAAGGTCTGATGCAGCTCGTAGGTCGGCTCTGCTGAGAGCGCAGCCGACATGGCCAGCAACGGTAACAGCATCAGCATCATGCGCATGGCTTCCCCTTCGCCAGAAATGGGCTGGGAATGACCTTGCGCAGGCGGTCAGCCTGGAAGGCGCTCGCCTTTAGGCGAGCGGCGTCGTCGGCGGCGGCGGCGGTGGCGGCGGTGGCGGCGGCGGTGGCGTAGGCGGCGGCGTAGGCGGCGTCGGCGGCGTAGGCGGCGTAGGCGGCGTCGGCGGCGGCGTAGGCGGCGTAGGCGGCGTAGGCGGCGATCCGCGCTTTCTGCAATTCCTCAGTGGTCGCCTTTCCTTTGGCAAACTTCTCCGCCACGATCACCGCATTCCTGCTGCGCTCATCAGTCAGCAAGTCCCACACGACCTTGCCACGACCAATGGGCGTCCTGCGCACACAGTAGCAGGCGAACAGGCG
>Ga0302147_10000228_pt1 | contig 27953 bp, 23 predicted proteins | sample I_Bog_E3_2_FD_192438 | JGI IMG/M metagenome (GOLD analysis project Ga0302147, IMG submission 192438) | Peat permafrost microbial communities from Stordalen Mire near Abisko, Sweden - I_Bog_E3_2 | ecosystem: Environmental > Terrestrial > Soil > Wetlands > Peat | place: Sweden: Abisko, Stordalen...
CGAAGGACTGCGAGTTCACCGCAGCCGCGATGCGGGAGCACTGGGACGCCGGGCATCGCGACACGGTCCGCACGCTCCGAAATTCGGACTGGCTCGCCAAACCCACGCGTTCCGGCGGGGTCGCCGCTCACGACATTCACCGAGGCGAAGACTGACCTGTCACCCGCCCGACCGCGGCCATCAGCACTGTTAAGTGTGTGGCGGCTAAGTGTGTGGCGGTGCAAAGGGCAACCTCCACGCGATTTTGGCGCTAACCGGTCGCGTGCCGTTAGGCAAGGGCACTTCCAGGGATCACCAGGAGCGATCGGCCGGATATGTCGGCACCTTGGCCCCCAGCCAATGCAGGTGAACGTGCCATGAACGTCGCGTCGATGTCATCGAAGCTTCACCGAACTGCAATCTTGGCGTCGTGGACGGCTTCTAGGGTCCGGCCGACAAAGACTCCAAAGGAGAGATAAATGAGACTTGCCACCACGGCCCTGGCCATCGGCCTGGCCGCCTTCAGCGTGGGCGCTGAGGCGCAACAGATCACCGGCGCCGGAGCCACCTTTCCCGCCCCGGTCTACACGAAGTGGGGCGAGGCAGCGAAGGCCGCGGTCGGCATCGAACTGAATTACCAGGCGATCGGCTCCGGCGGCGGCCAGAACCAGATTCTCAACCGGACCGTCGATTTCGGCGCTTCGGACGCGCCGATGGACCCCGAGAAGCTGCAATCGGGCAACCTGCTGCAGTTCCCGACGGTGATGGGCTCGGTTGTGATCATCGTGAACGTCCCCGGGGTCGAGACCAACCAGCTCAAACTGTCGGGCGACGTGCTGGCCGCGATCTACAGCGGCAAGATCTCCAAGTGGAACGATCCGAAGCTGGCCGTGGAGAACCCCGGCGTGAAGCTGCCGAACCTGGCGGTCGCGCCGGTTTATCGTGCGGACGGATCGGGCACCACGTTCGTCTACACCTCCTACCTCTCCGCGGTGAGCCCCGAGTGGAAGGACAAGGTGGGCGCCGCCACCAGCGTGAAGTGGCTCGCCGGAGCGGGCGCCAAGGGCAACGACGGCGTCGCGGCAACCGTTCAGAACACGCGCGGCGGCATCGGCTATGTCGAGTTCGCTTATGCCTCGCAGAACAAACTGAACACCGTGCAGCTTCGCAACAAGGCCGGGCACTTCGTGAAGCCGACGATGGAAGCCTTCACCGCCGCCGCCGCCAGCGGCGACTGGACCGGCGCGAAGAACTTCGCCGTCAGCCTGATCGACCAGCCCGGCGCAACAAGCTGGCCGATCGTCTCGGCCACCTTTGTCCTGCTGCCGAAGGACCCGAAGGACCCGGCGCGCAGCGCCAGTGTGCTCAAATTCTTCGACTGGGCGTATTCGAACGGCAACCCCATCGCGACCAGCCTGGAATACGTGCCGCTGCCGGAGGCGGTAAAGACCGCGGTGCGCAGCGCCTGGCACACCGAGATCAAGACGCCGGACGGCAAGCCGGTCTTCTGATCGACAAGAACGCCGCGCGCCAGACCACCGGCGCGCGGCGCCGCTTTCCCGAACCAAGGGGCAATCCGTGCAAGACGCCGTCGCCACCGCTCCACAAGCACGCGGCAGAAACATCGGAGACGCGCTGTTCGCGCTGACCGCGCGAAGCTCGGGCGTGTTCGTGCTGCTGCTGCTTGGCGCCATCATCGTCGTGCTGTTCATCGGCGGCCTCGGCGCGTTCACCAAATTCGGCCTTGGATTTCTTACCTCCGACAACTGGGACCCGGTGCAGCAAGACTACGGCGCGGTGGTGCCGGTCTACGGCACCGTCATCACCTCCGTGCTGGCGCTGGTCCTGGCGGTGCCGATTTCCTTCGGCATCGCGTTTTACCTGACGGAGCTGGCGCCGACCTGGTTCCGCGGTCCGGTGGGCACCGCGATCGAACTGCTGGCAGCGGTTCCTTCGATCATCTACGGCATGTGGGGCTTCTTCGTCGTCGTGCCGATCATGTCGAAATACGTGCAGCCCTGGGCAATCGACACGCTGGGCGACATTCCGGTGCTCGGCGACCTGTTCCAGGGGCCGCCATTCGGCACCGGCATCGCCACCGCAGCGTTGATCCTGGCGATCATGATCATTCCGTTCATCGCCGCCACCATGCGCGACGTGTTCAATACGGTGCCGCCGGTGTTCAAGGAATCCGCCTACGGCGTCGGCTGCACCACCTGGGAGGTGATGCGCTCCATCGTCATTCCGTACACGCGCATCTCCGTCGTCGGCGGCATCATGCTGGGGCTGGGCCGCGCGCTCGGCGAGACGATGGCGGTCACCTTCGTGATCGGCAACACGAACCGCATCTCCACCAGCCTGTTCGGACCAGGCAACACCATCGCCTCACTGGTGGCACTGGAGTTTCCGGAAAGCGAGACCGGCTCGCTCAAGCTGTCGTCGCTGCTGGCGCTCGGCTTCATCCTGTTCGTCATCTCCTTCATTGTGCTGGCCATTTCGCGCTTCCTGCTGCGCCCGAGGATGAAGACATGAGCGCAACCGCCATCGGCGCCGTCGGCCCCAGCAAGGACCAGCGCGTCTCGAAATCGCTTGGCCGGCGGCGCAAGCTGTCCAACCGCATCGTCTCGGTGCTGTGCGTTCTGGCGACCGTGATCGGGCTGGTCTTCCTCGCGTCGATCCTGTTCACGCTGTTCTGGCTTGGCTTCAACGGGCTCAGCCTGACGGTGTTCACCACCTCGACGCTGCCGCCCGGCTCCAATGGCGGCCTGCTCAACGCGATCATCGGCAGCCTGATCCAGACCGCGATCGGTACCGCGATCGGCACGCCGATCGGACTGATGGTTGGCACCTATCTCGCCGAATACGCGCAGGGCTCCGCGGTCGGCAACGCGGTGCGCTTTGTTTCCGACGTGCTGCTGTCGGCGCCCTCGATCCTGATCGGTTTGTTCGTCTACGAGCTGATGGTGTCCCCGTGGGGCGCCTTCTCCGGACTCGCCGGCTCCGTTGCGCTGGCGGTGATCGTGATCCCGATCGTGGTGCGCACCACGGAGGACATGCTGCGGCTGATCCCCGTCTCGCTGCGCGAGGCGGCAGTGGCGCTTGGCGCGCCAAAATGGCTGGTGATCACCAAGATCTGCTACCGTGCCGCGAAGGACGGCATCATGACCGGCATCCTGCTGGCGGTGGCGCGCATCGCCGGGGAGACCGCGCCTCTGCTGTTCACCAGCCTTGGCAACCTGAATTGGTCGCTGAACCTCGGCAAGCCGATGGCGAGCCTGCCGGTGACGATCTACCAGTACGCCGGCTCGGCGTTCCAGGACTGGGTGCAACTCGCCTGGGCCGGCGCGCTGCTGATCACCGTCGGCGTTCTGGCGCTGAACATTCTGGCCCGACTGCTGCTGCGCGGCGGCAAGTGACGCGGAGAAGCGCAATGGGAACCACCACCATGAACGAGACAAACCAGGCGCAGGCCAGCTTCGGGGGCGTTGCGGCGCGTTCGGCGGCGGCGCTGAACCAGTCCCGCATCAGCATCCGCAACCTCGATTTCTACTACGGCAGCAACAAGGCCCTGAAGGGCATCAATCTCGACATCCCCGACCGCCAGGTGACCGGCATGATCGGTCCATCGGGCTGCGGCAAATCGACGCTGCTGCGCGTGCTGAACCGGATGTACGACCTCTACCCCGGGCAACGCGCCACCGGCGAGGCGATCCTGGATGGACAGAACATCGTCGGGAAAGACACGGATCTGAATGCGCTGCGCGCCCGCATCGGCATGGTGTTCCAGAAACCGACGCCGTTCCCGATGACGATCTACGACAATATCGCCTTCGGCGTCCGCCTGCACGAGCGCCTGAACAAGGCGGAGATGGACGAAAGGGTGGAATGGTCGATCAGCCGCGCCGCCTTGTGGACCGAGGTGAAGGACCGGCTGAACACCTCGGCGATGGGACTGTCGGGCGGCCAGCAGCAACGGCTGTGTATCGCGCGCACCATTGCGGTGCGCCCCGACGTTATCCTGTTCGACGAGCCAACCAGCGCGCTCGATCCGATCAGCACGCTGAAGATCGAGGAGCTGATCGACGAGCTGAAAAGCGACTTCACCATCGTGATCGTGACGCACAACATGCAGCAGGCGGCGCGCTGCGCCGACCAGGTGGCTTTCTTCTATATCGGCGAGCTGGTCGAGGTCGGGCCGGCAGCCCAGATGTTCACCGCCCCCAAGGAGCGGCGCACCCAGGAATACATCACCGGCCGGTTCGGCTGAACCAGGAGCCAGATCCCATGACCGAATCGCCGGAGCACGTTGTGAAGAGCTACGACCAGGAACTGAAGCGCCTGAACAATCTCCTGGCGGAGATGGGCGGCATCGTGGAAAACCAACTGGCGCTGTCGGCGGAAGCCATTTTGAACCGCGATGCCGGCGCGGCGACACGCGCGGTCGAGGAAGATGCGAAGGTCGATGCGCTGGAGCGCGAGGCCGAGCAGTTCGTGATCCGGCTGCTTGCCCTGCGCCAGCCGGTTGCCGGCGATCTTCGGCAGATCGTGGCGGCGCTGAAGATCACCGACGACCTGGAGCGGATCGGCGACTACGCCGCCAACGTCGCGAAGCGCAGCATCGTGCTGGCTCAGTACACGCTGCCGTACTCGCTGTCCGGCCTCGCCCACATGGCGCAGCTCGTGCAGCAGAACGTCAAGGAGATCATCGACGCGCTGGGCGACTCCGACGCCGAACGGGCGGCGGCGGTCTGGCGTTCCGACGAGGTGGTCGATGACATGTACAACGCGATCTTCCGCGAGCTGATCACCTACATGATGGAAGATCCGCGCAACATCACGCCCTGCACGCACCTGCTGTTCATCGCCAAGAACCTGGAGCGGATCGGCGACCATGCAACAAACATCGCTGAAACAGTGCATTATGCGGTGACCGGGGAGAATCTGCCGGATGAGCGGCCGAAGGGGACTTCCTCGGCCTACGCCGTTGTCCGGCCAAAAGAATAGTCCGAGCACGATGTCAATGAACACCGACCCGGAGACTTCGACCATGCCCGATTGCGTTTCCAGCCTGTCCAAGCCGCTCGTTCTGGTGGTCGAGGACGAGGCGCCGGTGGCCACCATGTTGCGGTACAATCTCGAAAAGCAGGGATTTCGCGTCGAGGAAGCGGCCGATGGCCAGGAGGCGCTGACCCGAATCGCCGAAACCCAGCCTGACCTTGTGCTGCTCGACTGGATGCTGCCGGTGCTGTCGGGCATCGAGGTCTGCCGCCAGCTCCGCCGCCGCCCGGCGACGCGCGATCTGCCGGTGATCATGGTGACGGCGCGTACGGAGGACCAGGACGCGGTGCGCGGCCTCAACACCGGGGCCGATGACTACGTGACCAAGCCGTTCAGCATGGAGGGACTGCTGGCGCGGATGCGCGCATTGCTGCGCCGGTCGAACGCGGTGCCCGCCAAGGGCCAGCTTGCCTTCCATGACATCACCATGGATCTCGCCGCCCACCGCGTCAGCCGCAACGCGCGGGCGATCCATCTGGGTCCGACCGAGTACCGGCTGCTGGAGTTCTTCTTGCAACACCCGCGGCGGGTGTTTTCGCGCGAAGAGCTGCTGGACGCAGTTTGGGGGCCGGACATCCATGTCGAGCCACGTACTGTGGACGTGCACATCCGGCGGCTGCGCAAGTCGATCAACGTCGAAGGCGAACTGGACGTGGTCCGCACGGTGCGAGCCGCCGGCTACGCGCTGGACACCGAATCGGTTTAGCGGCCTCCCACGGCCACCTGCCCCACGGTGACCTGCACTGGGATGTTGTGCGGGATCGGTCCGTTGGTCCGCACCGTGAAACGATCGCTGCCCACGAAACCCGGGGCCGGTTGGTAAGCCACGCCGATCCTGCCGTGGCTGATCTCGATGACAGCCTGGCCGTGGCTCGGCGGCGCCGTGACGCTGACGGCGGGCACGCTGGCCGCCTGCCGAAACATCTCGGTGAACGCGAACCAGCACCAGCCGCCGTCGTTGCTCATGGCGAGCCTGGCGTCCGGCGCGACATAGCCACAGGCATAATGCCCGAACACCGGCAGGGTGGCCTGGCACGCCCGTGATGGCTGGAGATTGCCCATGGTGGGGGCCGGAACCTGCGCTCCGGTTTCGTCCGGCGGGCATAGCTGAACGTTCGACAGCAGGCCGCTCAACAAGCCTGCCGCGAGCGTGTGCAGAGCCAATCCGGCCATGGCGCGATCCCTGCGATAACCGTGCTACGATAGGTTTGTCCCGAGGGCATGTCGATCAGGCGCTGGTTTCACATCTCCGTCGTATCGCGCGACACCGGTCGTTGGTCCTTGGCTGACATCGATCATCGAGGCCCGAGGGCTGACGGCCATCCACAGGCGCCGGCCCCGGCCGCGCCCGAGGCATCACGAAAGTTGGTCCTCCCGTGGCGCTGCTTTTCTGCCCATGATCGAAGGCTCGGACCCCATAATGCGGCCGAATCCAAGAAAGCATTTGTCCCGTGCGCATCGTTCATCTGCTGCCATTCCTGCTGCTGCCGTTTGCCATCGTCCAGGCCCGTGCCGCGCCACAGCGCTTGCCGCTGCAGCCCACGGGCAGCGCCGTCGTCATCCGCGCCTATGCGCTCGGCTTTGTGCCGCTTGACGGGCACTTCACCCGCTTTAGTGGCTGGCTAACCTACAATCCCGACAACCTTGCCGACTGCCGGGTCGAACTGACGGTGGAGACCGCCAGCCTGGCGATGCCAGACGCCTCGGCGCGGGCGACCCTGGTGGGCACCGACTTTCTGGACGTCGCCCGCTACCCGACGATCGACTACACCGGCGCCTGTCAGGCTCGCACCATGGCGGGCACTCTGGGCATGCACGGCGTCAACGGCCCGTTTGCCATGGCGCTCGACTGGTCGCCTCGCCGCGTGGTCGCAAGCGGACGGCTGCGCCGTGCGGACTGGGGCATGACGGCGCGCCCGCTGTTCGGCGGCCCGACGATCCGCATCGAGGTGGCCGTCAAGCTGCAGGGCGACAGATGACGGCGGGTGCCAGGGCCGCCTGTGGTTCGCCGGGGCGCTGACCCGCCCGGCACCTGGCTGCAGAACACCCTTCGTCGACCGGCCGCCCGCCTCGGTGCCTCCTGCCACCGCGCTTGGTGCCCTCAAGATTGCGAGAGTCGCCTTGGCGGGGTGCAGCACCCCTCGCGACGGCCACATATGCTGGTCGGTTGGACCAGCAAGGGGAGACCAGGATGCACACGCACAAGACCAGCAACGACCTGCCGACCAACGCCAAGGCCGTGGCAATCGAGTTGCTGAACGCCCGTGTGGCTGACAGCATCGACCTCGCGCTGCTGACCAAGCAGGCGCATTGGAACCTGAAAGGCCTGCAGTTCATAGCCGTGCACGAGATGCTGGACACGTTCCGTACCCAGATTGACGACCTGGTCGACACGATGGCCGAGCGCGTGGCGCAACTTGGCGGCACGGCACTCGGCACCACGCAGACGGTTGCGGATGCAACGACCCTGCCGCCGTATCCCACCGACATCTATGCCATCCATGATCATCTGGCTGCCCTGATCGAGCGTTACGGGGCGGTCGCAAACGCCATCCGGCACGGCATCGAACAGGCGGACGAGGCCGGCGACGCCGATACCGCCGACATCTTCACACAAGCCTCACGCGCTCTGGACAAGGCGCTTTGGTTCCTGGAAGCCCATGTCCAAGAGCCGAATTGACCCACCTTGCCGGCCCTCTTTGCCAAGGGGTCGAGAGGGAGCGACGACCCGGATGGCATGGCAGCCGCACCCCGGGTGGGCGCTACATCGCGCGCCCAGCGGCCGCGCTGACCGGTGATCCTCTCCGAGGAGATCGCCTGGCGCGATCCTGCCGAGGCGTTCGCCCGGTGGTCCGAAGATCCCTATGTCGCGTGGCTGGACAGCGCCGCGGCCGGGGATGCGCGCAGCCGCTACAGCTACCTTGGCGTATCGCCGTTCCAGGTGATCGAAACGGCGGACGGCGAAACGCGCATCAACGGCCGCGCCGTTCCCGGCGATCCATTTGCCGTGCTCGCGCAGGAGCTGGCACGCTGGCACCTGCCACCAGGCGCCTCGCCAGCCCCCTTTGGCGGAGGCGCGATCGGCTTCCTCGGTTATGAGCTCGGCCGGCACCTGGAGCGGCTGCCGCAACGCCATGCCAATATTCTGGGCATCCCGGACATGGTGGTAGCCTGCTACGACGTCGTGCTGGCCTTCGATCGCCAGGATCAGCGCGCGTGGATCGTGTCATCCGGCTTCCCGGCCGAGCACGCGCGGCAGCAGCGCGCGGCGCAGCGACTGGACACGGTATTGCGGCGCCTGAACGCCCCGGCGGCACCGGTTTCGCCGCCGCTCCGGCAGGGCGCCGCCTGGCAGCCCGAGCTGTCCCGGTCCGAGTACGAACGGCTTGTGACCCGCACGCTGGAGTACATCCGCGCGGGCGACATATTCCAGGCCAACATCACCATGCGGCATTTGGCACGCCGCCCCGCGGGCACCATGGCCAGCGCGGTCCATGGCGCGTTGCGCGCCGGCAGCCCGGCGCCGTTTGCCGCCTATCTTGGCTGCGGTCCCCAGCTCGCCCTCGCCAGTGCATCGCCGGAGCGGTTCCTGCGGCTCGATCCCGGCGGCCGGATGGAGACGCGCCCGATCAAGGGCACGCGCCCACGCGGCGCCAGCGCGGCGGACGACGCGAGGCTGCGTGCAGAGCTTGCCGCGAGCGAGAAAGACCGCGCCGAGAACCTGATGATCGTCGATTTGATGCGCAACGACCTCGGGCGGGTGGCGGAAATCGGCAGCGTTGCCGTCCCGGCGCTGTTCGAGGTCGAGAGCTTCGCCGCCGTGCATCATCTGGTGTCCAGCATCACCGGACGTTTGCGGCCGGGGCTGGGGCCGGTGGATCTGCTGCGCGCCACGTTTCCCGCCGGATCGATCACCGGTGCGCCCAAGATCCGGGCCATGGAGATCATCGACGAAATCGAGGTGGGGCGGCGCGGCCCCTATTGCGGCACGATCGCCTGGATCGGCTTCGACGGCGCGATGGACAGCAGCGTTGTGATCCGCACCCTGGTGATTACGCCGGAGACCGTGGTCGCGCAGGCTGGCGGCGGTATCGTTGCCGATTCGGACCCCGGCGCGGAGTATGAGGAGATGATGGTGAAGGTCCGCCCCCTGCTGGCTGCACTGTCGCCGCGATGATCCTCTGGCTGAACGGTGCGCTCTGCGCCGCGGCGCAAGCGCGGATCGATCCCGCCGACCGCGGCATCACGCTCGGCGACGGGCTGTTCGAGACAATCCGGCTGGCGGCAGGACGGCCAGTGCATCTGATCCGCCACCTGGCCCGTTTGCATGAGGGCGCGCGTTTGCTCGCCATTCCCGTGCCGTATGACGATGGCAGGATCACCGCGGCGATTGCTGCCGTGGCAGGCGCAAACCGGCTGGCCGACGCCGCGATCCGGCTGACGCTCACCCGCGGGCCGGCGCCGCGCGGCGTGCTGCCGCCGGACCCGCCGTCGCCGACCATGCTGATCACCGCCGGGCCGTTGCCCGCCGCCGGACCGGTCCGCGTGATTGTCAGCACGGTCACCCGCCGCAACGAGGCGTCCCCGCTGTCGCGCATCAAATCGCTGAACTACCTGGACAGCGTGCTGGCGCGGCAAGAGGCGGCGCGGCGCGGCGCGGACGACGCCCTGCTGCTGAACAGCCGTCACGCGATCGCCGAGGCAACCGCCGCCAATGTGTTCGTGCGCCTCGGCGGCAGGCTCGTCACCCCGCCGGTCAGCGACGGGGCGCTGCCCGGCGTGATGCGCGCGGTGCTGATCGAGCGCTGCGGTGCCGTGGAACGCACGCTATTCCCGCCGGATCTGCAGGCTGCGGACGGGGCGTTCCTTAGCAACAGCCTGGGCCTGCGGCCCGTCTCGACGTTGGAGGGACGTTCGCTGCCCGGCGACGCCGCTTACCTGGCTTTGCTGGGCGAAGCGACCGCCGAGGCGGCGCACGACGGGGTCGGCTGACCGGCAACAGGAGAACGCCATGACCGCTACCGAGGAGCCGTGGGTCCGAAATCAGACCGATTTGCGGCGGACCTACCGGAAAGTCTCGCTGCACCTGCTTCCGTACCTGTTCATCTGCTACCTGTTCAACTACTTCGACCGGGTCAATGTCGGGTTCGCCAAGCTGCAGATGCTGGACGACCTGCACCTGAGCGAAACCGTCTACGGCCTGGGCGCCGGCATCTTCTTCATCGGCTATGTCGTATGCGGCGTTCCCAGCAACCTGATGCTCTACAGGGTCGGCGCGCGGCGCTGGCTGACGGTCACGATGATCCTTTGGGGCATCTTTTCCAGCAGCCTGCTGTTCGTTCACTCGGCCGGCTCCTTCTACATCCTGCGCCTGCTGACCGGCGCGTCCGAGGCCGGCTTCTTTCCTGGTATCATCCTGTATTTCACCTACTGGTTCCCCTCCGCCGAACGCGGCCGCGTCACGGCCCTGTTCATGTCGGCCATCCCGATTTCCGGCTTGATCGGCAGCCCGTTCTCCGGCTGGATCCTCGATACCTTCTCGTCGGGCCTGGGCGGACTTGCCGGCTGGCAGTGGCTCTACCTGCTTCAGGGCATCCCGACGATCCTGCTGGGGATTGGGCTGTTCTTCCTGCTGACCGACGGAATCGACCAGGCAAGGTGGTTGAATGCGGGTGAGCGCGTCCTGTTGAAAAACGCCTTGATCGATGACGAAAAGAATCGTCCCGCGGAGGTGTCCGATTCGTTCAGCCGGGTGCTCCGCAATCCCAGCGTTTGGGTGCTGGGCGTCATCTATTTTTGCATCCAGGGCGGGGTCTATGCGATCAACTTCTGGCTGCCGAGCATCATCAAGTCCAGCGGCGTCGCCAACCCGATGACAATCGGCTGGCTGAGCGCCATTCCCTATCTGGCGGCCACCATCTTCATGGTGGTCGTCGGCCGGTCGGCGGACGCAAGGCGGGAGCGGCGCTGGCATCTGAGCGTGCCGATGCTGATGGGCATGACCGGCCTGTTGATCGCCGCCAACTTCGCTTCCAGCACCGTCGTGGCAACGCTTGGCCTGACCCTGGCGACCATGGGCGCCCTCACCAGCCTGCCCATGTTCTGGCCTCTGTCGGGCGGCTTCCTGACCGCATCCGCCGCCGCCGGCGGTCTCGCGCTGATCAACTCCCTGGGGCAGTGCGCCGGCTTCCTGAGCCCTTATCTCGTCGGCTGGATCAAGGACACCACACACAGCACGGATCTGGCGCTTTACATCCTGGCCGGCCTGATGCTGTTCGGCGTGGTGCTGGTCCTGCGCATTCCGGGCAAAGTCGTCAATCGCTGAACGAGCCGCAGAGATTCAGCCCCCGGTGAGGGCTGCGATATCACCATGCGAAAACGAAATGCCAGCCGATGAAACGTCGGGAGTAAGCGCCGTCGTCCTGGGGATGCCTCACGATCGCCAGATCCGGACGGCGGAGGTATCCGTAATGTTGACATTTGGAAACGGAATGGATACGTTCGCCTTCGTTTCGCTGGGAGGCCGTAATGGCTCATGATCTGGTTCCGGCACGGTTGACCTTGGGCAGGGAGCCTCGTGCCAAGCCCGCCCTCGGGTGCTGTCGGCACAACCATAACCCTCGAGACGTGATCCGAGGCGGGCAACACAATCCTGGCCATGGCGCGCCAATCATGGCCACCGGCAACGGTTTTTTTTTCGGCTTGTCTTGCCGGCCTGGAGACCTCACCTGCAACGAGCTGCTAACGATGCATGCAGCCCGCGCCAGGCTCCTGGTAAGGATTGGATAAGGTTCATGTTTGTGCCCGCGGTCTGGCTCGCTGGCGGAAAGGGAATCACCGTCAGACGGTCGGCAAGTGACCACGAATTCGTTCCGCCAGTTCGGCAATTTGGGCCGGACTGGACACCGCGGTGCGTGGCCAGTTCAGCAGAAGCCGGTCATCGGCGCGACGCCGCAGAACGTGAATATGGACATGGCCGGCCCCGTTAACAGGCTGCGGAAAAAGGTGCCCGCCCCGTTGAGGCACGGCGTGGGCAAAAGATTGATTCGGGGGCACTGCAGTCAACGCACGAATATTTCGCACAGCGGCGCCTCTCGATTCCTTTTCGCCCGGCGCCGCGCCTCCGAGGGAAATCGGCTGGTTTTTTGCGCACCATGTCAAAGGGATTCGGCGACTCGCAGTCTCCGCTCACCGGGGACCCGCTGTCCCGGTCGACGTCGAAGGTCTCGTTGATCGAGCTGGCAAAGCTGCCAAACTGGGAAAAATGCCGGCCCCCCACCAAGACAAGAGTGCCCACGATCGTTCCTTGTTTAGTGCTGCCCAACGTGGATGATCCACAACCGGTCCAGATCCGCGGCATGGCCAGCGCGAGGCCGCGAATTCGCAGGAACATGGATGGTCCCCTCAATCCAGGAACGCTTCGTTGCCGATGAGGCCGATCTTATTGACCCCGAGCCGCTGCGCCGAGGCCAACACCAACGCCACGTATTTGTAGCTGACCAACCGGTGCGGATGCAGTGACCAGCGTGCTGTCCTCGATGCCGACCGGCCCCAGCGCCTTGCCTGACTGGACAAGCCAAGTGGAACGCAGTCACGGCCTCGCTGGACCGCCAGCAGCTCGGTGTGGACCACGTTCGCGGGCCATTCCGTTCTGACCGACTGATGGCACGCCTTCCCATGTGGTGCAGGCTCATTTCCGCCGAAGCCTATCGGCCCACCCTCCGCCGGCGTTGGTCAAGCTTGTATTACGTTCGACGGCCCGCGTCGTCTCGCCATTTCCTCGATGCCGCGGGCTGGCGGCCGATCCCGCACGATCAGAAGGCACCGGCCTGGCTTCAGTTTCGCGAAGGCCATATTCGCACGTGTGGCGCTTGTCTGATAGGCGTTAGTACGGAACTCTACCGTTATATAGCGCCGCGGAGCACGCCGGCGCCCTTGAATCAAGGAGCCTATGATAAACTGGCTTAGGGCCGGCCCCTGCGAGTCCAATGGCGGTTCGCGGGCTTTGCTGAGCAGGTGCGACTGCCGCATGTTGCTTGTCCGATTCTTCGACCTGGCCGCCACCGACGTCCTAAGCATCGGTCGAACTTCGTTCTCGCGATCCCCTTCGTCACAGAAATCTGGAGTTGATCATGCCGCCTGATACGAACGTTCTTCCGGAGCGCCGCGAAAGTGACGCCAAAACCTTGCTTCGCCAGCGTTACGGCGCCTCCGATGTGCCGCCTGACCTGCGTTGGAACGCCGTCATCTCTTCGCTGCTGTCGCATCGTTCCGTGCGCGCTTACCTGCCCCAACCACTGCCGGAAGGAACACTGGAAACAGCTATCGCGGCCGCGCAGTCGGCGGCATCATCATCCAACTTGCAGGTCTGGAGCGTCATCGCCGTCGAAGACCCGGCCCGCAAGGCCAGGCTGGCAGTGCTCGCAGGTGATCAGAGGCACATACTCCAGGCACCGCTGTTCCTGGTTTGGCTGGCCGACCTGTCTCGGCTGAAGCGCCTGGCGGAAGCGCGCGGTATCGAGACCGCTGGGCTCAGCTACATCGAACTGCTGGTCGTCGGAATCGTCGATACCGCGCTGGCGGCGCAGAATGCCGTGGCGGCGTTTGAGTCACTGGGCATCGGCACGGTCTATATCGGCGCCTTGCGCAACAACATAGGTCCGGTCGCGGCCGAGCTCGGCTTGCCGTCGCACGTGTTGCCGGTCTTCGGACTGACCGTTGGGTACCCCGACCCCGCTCGTCCCGCCGCGATCAAACCGCGTCTTGCCCAGGCGGCGGTGCTCTCGCGAGAGACATACGCAACAGCGGGCGAACAGGAAGCGGTGGCGCGCTATGACCAAGCCTTGCAGGCATTCCAGCAAGAGCAGGGCCAGGTGACCGAAGGATGGTCCGCCCGGGCGATCGAGCGGATTCGCACGCCCCAGGCACTGCATGGCCGCCATCATCTGCGCCAGGCGCTCCACGCTCTTGGCTTCGAACTGAACTGAACGCCCTTTCCAGCGGGCTCGGCCGGCGGCCTCAGCGCCCGTAACCATCCTGCGCAACAAGAGAGATCCAACATGTCTACCACCGTAACCAAACTCAATGAGCCGGGCTTCGACCTTGTCCAGCTCACAAAGGTTCGCTCCGGCACGCAGACCGGCGCGATCCGCACGAGCGAAGCGCTGGAGGGCCAGCTTGCGTATCTGCGGCAGACGCGCAAGGACCACTTCTATTCGAAGGCGGTCGAAAAGCTGTTCGATCTCGTGCTGAGCTACATCGACGATGCCGAGGAGGCCGCCCGCAACGGCCGCAAGGCGGCGTGGGTGGGTGCAATGGCCTGGGCGCCGATCTTCTATGCCGCCGACACTATCCCGATCTCCGTCCCCGAGGTTGGCCGGCTCGGATCGAGCGACGCCATGGCGGTGGCGGAAGATTATTTCCAACTGCCCAAGGAATCGTGCTCCATGGTGGGCGCGGTGCTCGGCGAGTTCTATCTGCGCATGGGGCGAACCGTGAAGCGGATCGCCGTCTCCAACGGGATATGCGAACCCTTGAACGTCGGCTGGGAGCTGCTGCGGGCCGAGGGCTTCGATGTGTTCCGCCTGGAAGCGGCGGGTCGGCCGAATGCGAACGACGACCCCGAGCGAGTCGTGCAACTCGAACGCTTTATGGCGGATGAACTGGCGGAGCTCGGGCGGTGGTTGACCGACGGGACGACGGTCGATGAAACCCGGGTTGCGGAAGAGATCAGAAGGGCAAACCGGATTCTTGGCAAGATCCGTCAGATCCTGCACCTGCGCTCGGCAAACCCTCTCTACATCCGTAGCCTGGCGACGATGTACCTGCTGATGGGAAGCGGGCACTATTTCGGCAAGCCGGAGCAGTTCGAGGAGGTTTTGGACTTTCTCATCGACGAGCTCCAATCGGCCGAGGTGATCACGTCCAAGCGACCGCTCGTGCGGCTGGCCTGGCTCGGTGGCCGCGGTCAGGAATTCGGCGTCTATCAGACGGTCGATGACATGGGCGGGGCTATCACTGCCTGGCATACGCCGGATGACTGGACGCGGGACATTCCGGAGGACCGGCCTCCGCTGGAGGGGATCGCACACCACATCGTCTCCAACCTCGCGTTCGGCTCCCCGGTGCTGCGCCTCAAGCGCATCGAGGACTCGCTTCCGGTGTTCGGCGCCACCGGAATCCTGCTGTACGGCTATGTCGGCTGCTCGTTCGGCGGCATCCACCGCGAGATCCATGGCGACTACTTCCAGAAGCGCGGAATCTCAAGCCTTGCGTTGGAAGGATCGTTCCAGGTCGGACCCCCGACCGGGCAACTGCAAACCCGCATCCGGGCCTTCATCGAGATGCTGTCGCGGTAGTCGCGGCGCCGCACCGGCTCGGCGTATGCCGCAGCCGGTGCTGGCATCGCCTTTGCGCCAGCGGTTCATTTGTCTTGCCGGCGAAGCACATGTAGGACGGAGAAGCGCAGCACCCTCCGCCTGCGCGTTGCGGGCGGCGGCATTGGTGGATGGCGCTTCGCTTATCCACCCTACGCTGTACTGAACGGAAACGCCGGCCCCGACCATCTGCTGATCAGGGCCGGCGGTGTCCTGTTTGTATCAGGCTGCCACTTTCTCGCCCAGGACTTCGACGAACGCTTCAAGGCGCGTCTTGATCTGGCCGGTATCGCCTTGGGAGTAGTCGCTCCCGAGCTCCAGAAGCGGGATGTTCAGGCTTTGGAACTTCTGGGCGAACTTGTTCTTGCTCATCCCGTAGCTGGGGCAGAACTTCAGATAGGTGTACAGCACTCCGTCTACGCGATAATCGACCGCCAGGTCGCCGGCGAAGTCGATCCTTCGCTCCAGCGGGAACTGCCGCGCGCAAGGCGCCTGATCCAGGTACCCGTTGGCCAGCGCGAGCCAAGGATCGATGGTTTCGTCGGTATCGTAGAAGAACGGTGACAGGCCTGTGCAGTGGTCCTCTACCACGATACGAGCGCCGATCTCGTCCTCCACCAGGTCGAGGATGCGCCGGTCACCGTCCGCCACCACGCCGCCGCACATCATCAGGCGGAGCCGGGGCACGTCATCGTCGGGCGTGGCGCTCAGCCGACGCAGCACATCCTCCAGCAGCGGGATCAGCTCTGCAATGTCAAGGTAGAAGAACGCTCGCGTGATTTCCAGGAAGTCCCGGCCAGTGAGCGCCGGATTGTTGCGCTTGCGCAGTGCCGAGATGTCGCGGATCAGAGCCCGTGCGCGGTTGTACAGGCGGATTTGCGCCTGCACATCCTCGTCGTGAATCTCCCGTCCGGTCAGCGCCTCGATGTCGCGCCGAAAATTCAGAATTTCCTGCCGGAAGAACGTGCGCGACGTGGCGCGATCGGAGTTTCGCGGCACGATGTAGCCCTTGGAGGGCTTGTAGTAGTTGTCGATCGCCTGTGACGTCGCCCGCATGGAATCGCAGGTGTAGAATGTGAAAACCTGATCGACCGCCTCCGTCTGCGGCGACTGGGTGGCGAACTGACCTAGCACGCTCTTGGTGAAATCGCAGAACACCGCCTTGGTGATACGCTCGCCGCGCGAGACCTGATCGACGTCGCCGCACTTCAACAGCCGCTGAAACGCCGCGCCCGATGCACCAATCAGCTCGATCGGGGTGTAGTTGCACAGATAGCCGATCTTCTTTACGTCGGTACGGGTGACGAACGCCGCTTCGGCGGCAGCGATCCGTGCAGTCACATCCGACAGATCAACCTGCTGCGCGCTGGCCGCGCGGCCCCGCGTCCGGCTGCGCTCGGCGAGCTGGCCGTGGGCATAGATGGCGGCCCCCAGAGCGCCCGCATAGATCATGTCGATCCGCCCACTGCGGATCGGGAAGCCGATCAGCGTCTCCAGCGCATGCTTCATGCCGACGTTGTTCGAAACGCCACCGGTGAAGACCAGGTCTTCCTCCAGCGGCACCTTGCTGACCAGGTTGCGGACGCGGCGCGCGGTCGCGAAATGCACGCCGGCAGCGACATCCTCCCGCGGGACGCCGCGCGCCCGCAGCGAGATGATTTCGGATTCCGCGAAGACTGTGCACTGGCTGCTGATCTGCGGCTGCGTCTCGGCGTGAAGCGACGCCGGGCCGACATCGGCGATTGTGTAGTCGAGCAGACCGGCCGCCTTTTCCAGGAACCGGCCAGTGCCAGCAGCGCACTTGTCGTTCATGATGAACTTGGCGACCTTGCCGGTCCTCGGATCGACCTGGATCGCCTTCGAATCCTGGCCGCCGATATCGATGATCGTGCGCGTGTTGGCATTCAGGTAGTGCGCGCCCATGGCATGGCAGGAGATCTCGGTGACGATCTCGCTGGGAATATCCGGGAATTGGAGCGCGACGCGGCCGTACCCCGTTCCGACGATATGCTCGATCGCGCGACGCTCGATTCCCGCCAATTCCAGCAGTTCGTCAAGCAGCTCGTTCGCCGTGTCCTGCATATTGATGCCGGTCGGAACCTGCACCGCATAGAGCGCGCCGTCCCGCAACAGCACCGCCTTGGCAGCGCGCGAGCCGATATCGATGCCGAGCACCGTGCCGCTTCCGACCTCCGCTGCCAGCGACGGATCGATAACGTCTACGACTCGGGCTGCCAGTCCGCCTGGCACCACGTTGACGACCGTCATCAGACCAATGCTCCCTCGTAATGCTTTTGTGCCAGGACAGCGGCGCCGAGCGCGCCGGCGTAGACCATGTCCAAACGTGTCGTCGTGATCGGATGGCCGATCAGATCCTCCAATGCCCGCTTCATACCGACATTGTTGGAGACCCCGCCGCAAAACACCAGGTCCGGGTCGAGCCCGACCCGGTTCACCAGATTGCGCACGCGCCGGGCTGACGCGTAGTGGATGCCGGCAGCAATGTCCTCCCGCTTCTCGCCCCTCGCCTTCAGCGAGATGACTTCGGATTCGGCAAACACCACGCACTGGCTGCTGATATCGACCTTACGCTCCGACTGAAGCGCCTTCTCACCAAGCTCTTCCAGCTTGTAGTCGAGCAGCTCGGCGATCTTCTCCAGGAAGCGCCCGGTGCCGGCAGCGCACTTGTCGTTCATGACGAACTCCAGCACCTTGCCGCTCTCCGGATCAATACGGATCGCCTTCGAGTCCTGGCCGCCGATGTCGATGATCGTCTTCGTTGGGGCGTTCAGAAAGTGTGCGCCCATCGCGTGGCAGGAGATTTCGGTCACGATGCCGGTCGGCACCTCGTCATAGGCGATCGAGATGCGCCCGTACCCGGTGCCAACGATATAGGCGATATTCTTGAGATCGATGCCCGCCTGGCGGAGCACCTTTCGCACCACGCGGTCCGCGGTTTCCTGCGAGTCTACGCCGGTCGCCGTGGTCGCGGTATGCACCTCGCCGTCGCTGCCGCTGAGCAGAACCGCCTTGGCCTGCCGCGAACCGATATCCACGCCAATCGTCGGCGCGCTGCTAAGTCTGCCCAGCAGCTCCGGGGCAATCACCGCATTGGCTTTCATGTCTGTCCTCTGATATTCGAAAGAACGTTGCTGTCACCCGAGTGCCGGGACCATCATCCTTGCCAGCGTCGGCTGGCTCGACCCGCCGTTTCCGTCTCAGGCGTCTTTCCATCGCGACAGGCGCAGCTCGATCCGGCGCAGCGCCACGTTCAGCAGCAATCCCAGCGCGGACAGCGTGATGATCCCGGCATACATCTCCGGAATCTGGAAGTTGAACTGTGCGGCATTGATCATGTAGCCAAGCCCGGCGCGCGCGCCCACCATCTCCGCGGCAATCAGAACCAACAGCGAGATCGCCGCGGCGAGCCTGATGCCGGTGAAGATCGTTGGGACCGAGGCGGGCAGAACGACCTTTCGAAACAGCGCCGACGGTCCCAACCCCATCGAACGCGCCGCCTTGATCAGCAGCGGATCAACGGTCCGCACGCCGGTCACCGTGCTCAGCAGAATCGGCCACGCCGCCGCATACACAACCATCGTCACTTTGGAGACTTCGCCGATACCGAGGATCAGCGTGAACACCGGCAACAGAGCGAGTGGTGCGGTGTTGCGGAACACCTCGATCAGCGGGTCCAGCACCTCGCCGAGGCGCCGGTTGGCGCCGATCAGCAGGCCGAGGGGTATTGCGATCAGAATGGCGATTGCGAGGCCGCTGAAGGCGCGCGACAGGCTCGCGGCGCCATGCGCGGCGAGCGCGCCCGACGACGCCAGATCCCACCACGCCGCGACCACGGTCGAGAACGGCGGCAGGAACACCGGATCAACCAGGCCGAGCCGCGGCACGATCTCCCACGCCGCCAGAAGAATGGCGCAGGCGGCGAGCTGGCGGCCGGCCTGGTAGCCAACAGCGGCAAGACGCCTTGTCGCGACGGCGGCCGGCTGGGGGCTTGAAACAATCATGCTGGAGGCGAAGGACATGGCCGGGCTCCGGTCTAGGCGGCCGCCTGCGGCCGCAGTTGCTTCCAGATGTGATGGCGCAATTGGCCGAACTCGGGCAGCGATCGCAGGTCGTCGATGCCGCCGTGTCCGGCGAACGGGACGTCGAAGATGTCGATCACGCGACCGGGGCGTGCCGCCATCACGGCGACCCGGTGCCCGAGATACAGCGCCTCGTCGATGCTGTGCGTGATGAACAGGATCGTCTTGCGCGTTGCCGCCCAGATCCGAAGCAATTCGTCTTGCAGCATCTCGCGCGTCTGCGCATCGACCGCCGCGAACGGCTCGTCCATCAGCAGCACGTCGGGTTCTCCGGACAGGCTGCGCGCAATCGCGACGCGCTGCTTCATTCCGCCGGAGAGCTGGTGCGGATAGCGGTCCTCGGCGCCGCTCAGCCCGACCAGGGCAAGGAAGTGCCGCGCCCGGCGGGGTCTGTCGGCCCTTGGCACGCCGGCCGCCTCCAGCGCGAACTCGACATTACCGAGCGCCGTACGCCATGGGAACAGTGCGTACTGCTGGAACACCAGGCTCCGGTCCGGTCCCGGGCCGGTGATCCGGCGGCCTTCCAAAAGGATTTCGCCTGTGGTCGGGACTGCAAGACCGGCGATCAGGTCGAGCAGCGTTGATTTGCCGCAGCCGCTCGGTCCGACAAGGACGAGGATTTCGCCCGACCGGACCATCAGATCGATGTCCTCGAGCGCGGTCACCACCCCGCCCTGCCGTTGCGAGTTGCCGAATGTTTTTCCGACGCGGCAGACCTGAATCTTTGCTGACATATCAATCCCACAACGATATCGACTGGTCAGCCCGGTCGCCCACAGGTTTTGCTACGGGCTGGACGATGGCACGGATCGCCGTGCCATCGGGATGGGCGTCGGTTCTACTGGCGCACCCGGTGTTTGTACTGCGGCAGTTTGTCGCCATCGTGCTCGCCACCCAGGATGCGGAACGCATCTTGCGCCACGCTGCCGAAGCCCAGGCCGCCGTAGAGCTGTTCCGTCGTGTACCCGTAACGGCGGAATATGCTGGCGACCTTCAAGGTCAGATCGTAATGCCACGCTGTCTCCGGCGTGCGATGACCTTCCAGCGCAGAGCCGGGATTCGGGCACCAGGCGCCCGCGTAGCAAAGCACACCCTTCGAAGCCAGGTGCTCCACGCCCTCCAAAATCGACTCCTTCGGCTCGATGCCTGCCACGATGTTCGAGCGGACGTTGCCTCGCCCGAAAATCTCGGCGGCCGCTTCCAGCGCCTTCACCCAGTGATCCCAGCCGCCGCAGCGCTTCTGCTTGCCCGGGCAGATCGCCTTGAACACATCCTTGTCCCAGACCTCGATGTTCATCGCGATCGTGGTGTATCCGGCCTGCTTGTACTGCTCGATCACTTTGAGGTCGAGCGGCGCGCCGATCACCGCGGTGCCATAGATTTCCGCCACACCGGTCCGGGTTTTGATCTCATCGGCGACGTCGAGATAGTACTCGACCTCGCGGCGCTCCGGAATGAAGCCACCGGTCAGGTTGATATGGTTGGCCAATTTTTCCTTGAAGGCGGCTTCGTACACCTCGCCGACCTGGCGCGCCGTCTTCAGGAAGATGTTGTTCTGGCGGTAGGCATCTGCCGTCGAGTTGATGTTGCAATATTTGCAATCATCGCCGGTCTGCTTCAGGTCGCACTCGTTGCTGAAGCAGATTTGCACGCAGCCCTCGGGCGTGAAGGCGGCGATGTGGGAGAAGCTTTCGCCGTCGCTCGTGGTGTGGTCGAGCAGTTTCGGACGCCGATAGAAGTCGATTTCCGCCACGCGCTTCTTGCGGCGATACAGTACTGGCCTGCCATCTTCCTCCGTCAGACGGAACTGGGAGTCCGGGTCCCACCTGAATGCGGTGAACAGGCCATGCGGCAGGTAGAACGCGGCAGGCAGCTCGAAGCCGTCATGGTGATGCTTGTCCATGTCGAATGCGAGGTGGACTTGTTCGGAGTACTCGGTGCCGATCGGGAATTTCCTCAGGTCCGCCTCATCGAAGCTGATGCCTTCGACGCCTAGCGCGATCTTGAGTTCCAGCTCCTTCAGCAGCGTCTCCTGATCGGGATGGAGCGGCGACTGGCGCGAAACATCCCGCTCCGGCGCCCGGTCGATGGCCACGTTCATTTCGGTCGTCTCCATATGCCTTGGTCGGCAGGTTCAGCGGCAGCCGTGCCTGGGTGCACATCACACGTTAGTCTGCCGTTGGTCAAGCGGCTTATAACTGTCGGCGTGCGTTTTATATAAAACGGATTGGCAGCCCGGTCAGGCAGCGAACGCTCCTTGAACAACGCTGGCTTTTTTCTGTCCGCGACGCCCATGGCGCGGGCTGCGATAACAACGCCACGGACTTGTGCGATACGACGTGGACTTTGCTGTGTTTTGCCGCATGCCTACCGACGACGCGACCGGACACCATTAGCGTGCGCGTATTACTGCAGCATGACGTGGATAGGCTGGACGCCCAGGCCTTAGATCGTCCAGGCGAACGAATCGTAGGACAGGTCGCTCAGGATCTGGTTCATCGTGCGGGCAGGCTCGTCCGGACTACCGGTGCGCACCACTTTGGCGGGTACGCCGGCGACCGTCGCAAAGGCCGGCACCGGACGCAGCACCACCGAGCCGGCGGCAACGCGGGCGTTTTCGCCCACCTCGATATTGCCGAGGATTTTCGCCCCCGCCCCGATCATCGCGCCGCGCCGCACCTTGGGATGCCGGTCGCCCGCTTCCTTGCCGGTGCCGCCGAGCGTGACGTTCTGCAGCAGCGATACGTCGTCCTCGATCACCGACGTGGCTCCGACCACCAGGCCGGTCGCGTGGTCGAGGAAGATGCCGCGACCGAGCCGGGCGGCGGGGTGGATGTCGGTCTGGAACACCTCCGACGACCGGCTTTGCATATACAGGGCGAAGTCCCGCTCGCGGTTGTGCCACAGCCAGTGGGTCAGCCGGTGCGCCTGGATCGCATGGAAGCCCTTGAAATAAAGGAAGGGCTCGATGAAGCGCTCGCAGGCCGGATCGTGCTCGAAGACCGAGGTGATGTCGGCCTTCAGCGCCGGGCCGATTTCCGGGTCGGCGGTCCGCGCCCGGTGGAACGCCTGCACGATCAGCGGCAGCGAGATGACATCGTTCTTCAGCCGCGCGGCGACGCGGTGGAACACTGCGGCCTCGAAGGAGGGCTGGTTGGTGATCGAGTCGAGGAACAGTGGCGCCAGCGATGGCGCGCGTTCAAAGGCTTCCTCGGCCTCGCGGCGCAGGCGCGCCCACAGCGAATCGGCGAATGCCTCCAGCTCTGCTCGGGGAACGAGCGACAGGTGACCCAGCGTCGAACGTGCCATGTCATCCCTCCTCGGCTGCGCGCTACCCACTCATTTGGAGCGTATTCCCCCTGATGGGTCCGGCCCACTGGTGTGAGTCAGAGCATATACGCTGGCGTCTGTATTATACAGCCGAATGAACGGATGACCAGACGTTAACACGCTGGTCGGCCGTTGGTAGGCCGGGGCTTTGGCGGGGTCGCGCTGTGGCGCGGATGAGCAAGCGCCGGCAGCCGCGGGCGCTCGCGGCGCCGCGGCTGATAACGCTGCGCTTATCAGCCCTACGCGGCAGCTAACTGTGGTATCGGAATGCCCTGCAGTCGCGGTGCGATGGCTGGTGGACCGCCGCCGTCAGATTGTCCAGGTAAAAGAGTCGTAGGACAGGTCGCTCAGGATCTGGTCCATGGCGCGGGCCGGCTCGTCCGGGGTTGCGGTGCGGATAACTTTCGCCGGCACGCCGGCCACCGTCGCATGGGCCGGCACCGCCCGCAGCACGACGGAGCCCGCCGCGACACGGGCGTACTCCCCCACCTCGATGTTGCCGAGGATCTTGGCCCCGGCCCCGATCATTGCCCCGCGCCGGACCTTGGGGTGACGGTCGCCCGCTTCCTTGCCGGTGCCGCCGAGCGTGACGTTCTGCAGCAGCGATACGTCGTCCTCGATCACCGCTGTCGCCCCGACCACCAGGCCGGTGGCGTGGTCCAGGAAGATGCCGCGGCCGATCGTCGCCGCCGGGTGGATGTCGGTCTGGAACACCTCCGACGACCTGCTCTGCAGATACAGGGCGAAGTCCCGCTCGCGGTTGTGCCACAGCCAGTGGGTCAGGCGGTGCGCCTGGATCGCGTGGAAGCCCTTGAAATACAGGAACGGCTCGATGAACCGCTCGCAAGCCGGGTCGCGTTCGAACGCCGCGGTGATATCGGCCTTCAGCGCGGCGCCGATCTCCGGGTCAACGGCCTGCGCACGGTGGAACGCCTGCACGATTAGTGACAGCGAGATGACATCGTTCTTAAGCCGCGCGGCGACGCGATGGAACACCGCGGCCTCGAACGACGGCTGGTTGATGATCGAATCGAGGAACAAAGGCGCCAGCATGGGCGCGTGGGCGTAGGCTTCCTCCGCCTCCTGGCGGAGTCGCGCCCACAGCGAGTCCGCAAATTCCTCCAGCTCCGCGCGGGGGACGAGCGACAGGTGGCCCAACGTCGAACGTAGCATGGCGTCGTCCCCTCCCCCTGCACGGCAACCAGTCAGTCGGTTCGAGACCCTCCTGATTGGATCCGGCGTACTGCCGCAGCCAGACGATCTATATCGGCGTGGGTATTATACAGCGCAAGGGACGGCCGAACAGTTGTTTCCACGCCGAACCGGCGCAGGATCGGTTGTGCGCAATGATGGCCGGCACGGACGGCGATTCCATCCCGATTCAGCGATTTTCCCACCGCCTCCGTGGGCACGTTGTCAAGCACGAAGGAGATCACCCCGGCCTTCTCCGCCGCGGTGCCGATCAGCCGCAGGCCGGGAATGTCGCGCAACAGCCGCGTGGCATGCACCAACAGGTCGTGCTCGTGGCGGCCGATCGCCTCGATGCCGATCCGCTCCACATACTCCAGCGCCGCGCCCAGCCCCACCGCGTCGGCGATGTTGCCGGTGCCGGCCTCGAACAAGCCCGGCGGAGGCTGGTACAAGATGCGCTCGAACGTCACGTCGGCGATCATGTTGCCGCCGCCCTGGTAGGGCGGCATCTCTGCCAGCACCTCCGGCTTGCCGTACAGCGCGCCGATGCCGGTGGGGCCGAACACCTTGTGGCCGGAGAACACGAACCAGTCCGGGTCCAGCGCCTGGACGTCGGTGCGCATGTGCGAGACCGACTGCGCGCCGTCGAGCAGCACCCGCGCGCCGACCGCGTGCGCCATCTCGATCATCGCCTGCGCCGGCGTGACCGTGCCGAGCGCATTCGACACCTGGCTGAACGCCACCAGCCTGGTGCGCGGCCCCAGCAGTTGGCCATACTGGTTGAGGATCACCTGCCCGCTGTCGTCCACCGGCGCGACTTTCAGCACCGCGCCGGTCTGCTCGCACAGCATCTTCCAGGGCACGATGTTGGCGTGGTGTTCCAGCCAGGAGATGACGATCTCGTCGTCCTTGCCGATAAACTTCCGGCCCCAGGTGTTGGACACCAGGTTGATCGCCTCGGTGGTGCCGCGGACGAATACGATCTCGTCCGCCGAGCCGGCGTTGACGAAGCGCCGGACGATGTCGCGCGCTTTCTCGTAGGCATCGGTCGCGCGCGCCGCAAGTTCATGGGCGGCACGATGGATGTTGGAGTTCTCGTGCTGGTAGAAATACGACAGCCGGTCGATCACCGCCTGCGGCTTCTGCGTGGTCGCCGCGTTGTCGAGCCAGATCAGCGGACGGCCGTTGACTCGCTCCGACAGGATCGGAAAGTCCCGGCGGATCAGGTTGACGTCGAACCCATCCGACGGCACCGGGACAGACGCCGCGGAGGCCGGCACGGTGGGCGGCGCATCCTGCAGGAAATAATATGACGGCGACGCGTCGGTCGGCAGGGCGTGCGGCGAGTCGGTCGCCCCAGTGCCGGCGAGCAGCGCGCGCAGCTCCGCCTCACCCGGAAAGCCGGTGCCGAACGTCGAGAGATCGGGCAGCGGCGTCGAGGGCAGCGGCGCCCCGAACCCGCCGAGCGAACTGCCGGTGCCGGTTGGCACGCCATTGGGAACGCTGCCTGGAACGCCACCGGGAATGCCCCCGCGAACGCCACCGGGGAGCGCGGTCCCAAGCGGCGGCGGCGATGCCGGCGGCAGCGGAGCGCCGTAGCCGCCAGCAGAACTGACCGGGCCGCTCGGTGCTCCGCTGGGTGCAGCGGCGCCCGCCGGCAGCGACTGGTCGGGAAGCGGCGTGGAGGGCAGTGCCGCCCCGAACCCGCCGAGCGAGCCTGTCCCGGTCGGGATGCCGGTCGGACCTCCGCCGGGGACGGTGCCCGGCGGCGGCAAGGCGGATGGTGGGATGGCGGGGAATGCCATCCCGGGCAACGGCCCCGGAAACCCGGTCGGGATTCCGTTCGCGCTGCTCGGTACGGCGCCCGGGGTGCCGCCCAGCAGCGGCATCTCGGGCAGGGACGCCGACGGAATCGGCACGCCGAACCCGCTGAACGACGGGCCAGCGACGCCCGGCACCCCGGCGGGAACCGACACGTCCACCGGCGGCACTTCCGCCAGCGGCACGGAGGGAAGCGATATGCCCAAGCCGCCGAGCGGCCTGCCAACGCTGCCTTGCGTCGCCGCTGGCGCGACGACGAGCTGCGCCGGGGGCTCCGGAAGCGGCACGGAGGGTGGCGCCGCGCCGAAGCCACCGAGCGAACGGCTCGTGCCGGCCGGCATCCCTCCGGGGATGCCGCTCTGCGGCACCGCCCGGAACATCTCGTTTGCCATACGGACGAGCAGGGCCACGTCCGGCAGGTCGCTCGATGCGGGATCAGGCATACTTGTGGTCATAGGTGTGGTACTTCGTGACATCAACGCCTTCGAGCACGCCCAGCGCGTCATCGGTCAGCACGGCCAGCGAGCAATACAGCGAGACCAGGTAAGAGGCGATGCCCTTGCGGTTGATCCCCATGAAGCGGATCGACAGCCCCATGCTCTGCTCGCTGGGCAGGTTCGGCTGGAACAGCCCGACCACGCCCTGACGCGCTTCGCCAGTGCGCAGCAGCAGGATGCTGGTCTTGCCGTCTTTCACCGGCACCTTGTCCGACGGCACCAGCGGAATGCCGCGCCAGGTCAGGAACGGCGAACCGTACATCGTCACCGTCGGCGGCGGCACGCCGCGGCGCGTCGCCTCGCGCCCGAAGGCGGCGATCGCGGTGGGATGCGCCAGGAAGAAGCCGGGCTCTTTCCAGACCTTGGTGATCAGCTCGTCCAGATCGTCCGGCGTCGGCGCCCCCTTGCGGGTCTGAATTGTCTGCGTCGCCGCGACGTTGTTGAGCAGACCGTATTCCTTGTTGGTGACGAGCTCTCTTTCCTGCCGCTCCTTGATCGTCTCGATGGTCAGGCGGAGCTGCTGCGCGATCTGGTTGTGCGGAACGCTATACAAGTCAGAGATGCGGGTGTGGATGTCCACCACGGTCGTCACCGCGCTCAGCATATATTCGCGCGGCTTTTCCTCGTAGTCCGCGAACGTCTCCGGCAGGTCGCGCTCGTCCTGGGCGGAGCAATCGACGGTCAGGCCGCCGGCGTCCTTCACCTTATTCAGACGGAAGATGCCCGCCTCGACCGGCACCCATTGCAGACAATGGATGAGCCAACGCGGGGTGATGGTGGATAGCTGCGGTACTGTCTTGGTTGCATTCGCCAGTTGCCGAGCTGCGGCGTCGCCAAGCGACGTCGGGGGTGCGACTACATCATTCATTGTGTTGCTACTTGCCTTTCACGGGCACACCGGACGGTCAACGCCGGCGGCCGTTTTGAACTGGCGGAAATCTTTGTCACTCAGCGGGCAGCGATGCAAGGTGGAAAAGTGGGGGGATTATCGCTTTCCTCCGCTATCCGGGAGGAGGTTCCATCTTTGTCGCCATTTCATTGTGGCAATTTATCCTCCCAACCCCCGCCGTGACGAAACCCAAAGGACGTGCCTGGCTGAGACTATCCACACCTGTCCGTTCCGGCGTGTGTCAAGCCTGACTTTTTCGGCGTCACTGCGGCGTCGTAAAATACATTCCCCAGGCAGCCGATGGATTGGCAAGCCGCGGAGCGGGCCAGGAGCCGCTGCGGGGGAGCGCCGGCCGAGCCGGCGCTCCCGGAGAGACGTCGGTGGCCGGAGCGGAACCGGCTAACAGCGAAGGTTGAAGACAATCAACCGCGGGCAAGCGGCCCACGCCGTCCGGCTGTCCCCTCGGGGAGGTTACACCGTCACCGCCGGCCCCTTGCCACCACGGCGCGGTACAAATGCCATGTCGCATGACCCAGAACGGGAAACACCACGGCAAGTCCCATGAAGGCTGGCAGACAGCCGATGACCAGCGAGCCGGCGACGATCAGCCCCCATGCCGCCATCGGAACCGGATTGGTAAGCACCGCCCGCACCGAGGTGCGCATTGCCAGCAGCGGACCGATGTTCCGGTCGAGCACCAGGGGAAAGGAAA
>Ga0302147_10000232_pt1 | contig 27659 bp, 40 predicted proteins | sample I_Bog_E3_2_FD_192438 | JGI IMG/M metagenome (GOLD analysis project Ga0302147, IMG submission 192438) | Peat permafrost microbial communities from Stordalen Mire near Abisko, Sweden - I_Bog_E3_2 | ecosystem: Environmental > Terrestrial > Soil > Wetlands > Peat | place: Sweden: Abisko, Stordalen...
AGAATCTTTGTTGGGCGCGGATGAAATGAAACCGTTGTTCCTCAATGCGCTTGCGGATAAGCTCAATGCCACCGAGATAGACGACATCCGAGCAAGAGTGCATTACCTGGAGACTCTCAATCTTGTCATGAGAACTACCTCTGGAATCGTCCTGATAAAATAAATCCTTGACAAGAACAATTCACGGTAGTAGTATGGGTTATTGGGATATTCCCGAAGCCTTTCAATTCAACCAGGAGCCAGAGGCTCCAACCACGGAGATTATATGACCCCCGACAAGAAGACCGCCGCTGCCAACGACAACACCGCCAGCCTGAACCTGGAAGCCGCCCCTCAGATCCCCGCCGTTGCTGAAGCTGCCGCCGCGCCGGAAGCGCCGAAGACCACCAAGAAGAAGACCGCCGCCAAGAAGGGTTCCAAGAAGGCGTTCAGCAAGAAGACTGTCGCCCCGAAGACCAAGGGTGCGGCGGCAATCGCCACCGAAGCCGGGAAGGCTGCTGCCACTCCCAAGGAGAAGAAGACCCGCGCTGCCAAGGTCGTGAAGGCTGCGGTCGAAAAGGTGCTGCTGTCGCCCCGCGAAAACTACCTGAACAACTTCCTCTCCAAGCACAAGCTCACCCTGCCCACCCCTGAAGTCCTCTTCGCCAAGCACATCGAGCGGGGAGCCATGATGATGCCCATCTCCAACGTCGCCGTCATGTGCCACGGTGACAAGTGGACCAACCCCAAGGGCGGTGCGCTCATCCAGGCAATGAACGAGGTCGCCGGGTACTTCAGCGATGACAACTTCCTCAACCTGTCGGCTGAAGTCGATCCCAAGCAGGTGGAAAAGGTCATGATCGATGTCCTGACCACCGGCTACCTGATCCACTGCCCCAAGGTGTGTGATGTCACAGACGTTCCCGAAAAGATCGTGTTCGACAAGTCGGTCAAGCAGTGCTGGGACGGTCGGCACCGTGTGGCGATGCTGGCGCTGGCTTACGGCGACAAGGTGGAGATCCCTGTTGACCTGTGGGAGTTCACCTACCCCGAAGCCCTCAACGCTTGCATCGTGTCCAACGACACCAGGGACATCCGCAAGCTGGAAGCCATCCACTACCAGGGCTTGAAGGACGGGCTGGATGCGGCTGCTGCCTACGCCAAGAAGGACGGAAAGATCCCCGCCATCGCCAAGTTCGTGGCGGCTCACTCCATCCCCGACAACCACCCCTTCCCCGAACTGACGCTGCTCAAGGGCGTGAGTGTGGTTGAGAAGCTGAAGGGCACGAAGGGCATCACGGCGGTCAACTACACCAACGCCATCAAGGAAGCCATCAGGACTTGCGGCTGCGTCGAGTTCTACCGCCTGACCCCCGACACCAAGAAGGCGTTCAACCTGATCACTGCCACGATCAAGCGCTGCTGGCTCACCATCGACACTCGTTCGGGTGGCACCAAGGCTTCCACTGCCTGGAATGCCTACTCCAGCATCGTCCTGGGGCGCATGATCGGTCGTGCCATCCAGTATTGGGACAAGAACGATGTCACCAGCAAGGATGCCTACCAGGACTTCGCGGACAACCTCGCTCTCCTGGTGATCGGCTTCATGGATCACAGCGCCGAGCAGTATGCCAGGACGCCCCATGTCAAGCTGGAAGAGAAGATGCAGGAATACGCTGATCGGGAAGGCATCGTCCTGGTCCGCAAGGTTTCCAGCCTCTTCACTGATGGCACCGAGCCGGAAGCCGATCAGGCTCCCGAAGTCGAAGCCGTTCCCACCGACGAAGTTGTTGAGCCGGTGGCTGAATAAGCAGCAGCAGTAAAGGGGAGGGTGTAATGCCCTCCCCCGTTTCGTACCTTAACGAAATCTGTGCTGCCATGCAGCCCCGTGCAACGTGGAGAACCGTGTGAGATCACACAAGTGCTTCTCTCCATACCAACAACGAGGACTTTTGTGAAAGACTTTAGCTATCTTGACCGGCTTGGGGAAGACTTCGCTACCCTTGACATGGACCCTGAAACCAGGGAGCGGACCTACCAAGAGCTTTACCAAGGGGTGTGGGAATATCTCCTGAAAGTCGTGCCCATCCGGGTTGAAGGGATGGAAAAGCTTGATGTGGTGATGAAGCTGTCGGAAACGCAGATTCCCCACTGGATCAATACCTTCAACCCTGCCAGGAAGAAGTTCCTGAACTTCATTTCCAACCATGCACGAAGAGCGGCTATGAACGTGCATCGTGATAGCAAGGAAACCAAGATCAGCCGCCGAACGTATGACATCTACCAGCAGATTACCACTGCCGTTGCTGGCGGGATGTCCATGGAAGAAGCGTGCAACCTCTACCTCTACCATTCGGGGCATGGGTTGCGGCTCATCAAGCAAGTGGAAACTCTGCTCAAGACTTCCCTTGATCTCATGTCGATCTCGATGCCGATTTACGGTAAGGATGACGATGGGAATCCCCTCGCACTGGAAGGCAAACTGGTATACGAGGAACCTGCTTTTGAAGTGGAACGCATCCCTGCGATTGAGATCGAAGCGTTGCCGCCGCGCTACAAAGGATTGCTTGAACAGCTTCGCCCCGGAAACAACATCCAGCTTCATGAATTGGACTTTGGACGCTCTGGAATGAAGCTCGTTGACAAGCTCGTTACCCTGGACAATGCTTTCAGGATGGCAATTCAGTTGCGCAGTGCGTGATCCTTGACAAGTTCTCTTTGACAAGGATGCTCCTTGGTGATATATTAGCACCTACAAGGAGTAACTATGGCACCCCAAAATGTGGGAGTCACACAACCACACCCACTCCCGATGGACAGCTACACTGACCATCTACTGCGCACCACCAAGTTTCTGATGGAAAATCTGCGGTGCTTCCGCAACGCTGGCAGGAAAAGCATCTACGCTGACGCCGAACAGTACACCCTTTGGGAAGCCCAACGTGGGACTCCCAAGGGGTGGGTTAAATGGTTAGCTCCCATCTTCACCAATTCCACTGCCAAGAACAAGGCGGCGGCGATCTTCGGGAAAGAACCAAGCCCAATTACCCTCTTGGGCAACCGTCCGGTTTCAGCGTATATCCGGCACCTTTTATTCGGCAAGCATCGGTCGAAGGAATGGGTTGCCCATCATCTGATACAGCAGCACGGATATGACTACGCTTCGGCAATGCCTACCCTGCTGCGTATCCTGCGGGAAGAAGATTCAGAGAAGACCCAAGGAAAGCAGAGCCGCTACTATCGTGAACACCACGAAGCTGCTATGTTTCCAGAGGGCATAGTCTCCCATGGAGTTTCTGAAAGGACGAAGAAATGACCCAAGTTTTGAAGCCCCTGGATAAAGGAAAGGCAACCTTCAGCCCGTTCCGGCTCAACAACGCTACCGCGATGGACATTTTGATTGAGACAATCACAGATCGTCCCGAATTGTTTACCGGACGGTGGTTCACCGTTGCGGAGCTTCGGGATGAACTGATTCACGAATACGACACCCTGCGGTTGGCGCAGACCTACAACCAGGGCGGCAACGATGTTGAGACAGGGCACGCGATCACTTCTGCCTTGATACACGCTGTGGAGTCCGCTGGGTGGCTTGAACGCACCGGCAACCCTGGCGTTACCATGCAATGGCGGGTTCGCACCATGCCCACCGTGCGCCCCGATGACCTTGCTGAGTGCCATGCCCTGCTGGATCAATACAAGCTTGCCATGCGGCACTGGAAGGACATGGGCTTGGTGCTTCAGGATTCGGATGCCATCCTGCGTGGGATGAAGCTTACCGTGGAGGACGCCGCCGACAAGCTGAATGAAGCTGTGTCCCTGGCTGTCATGTTCCGCAACAAGGCTTTGGGCTACTTCAACCAGCTTCAGGAAGCCAATTTGGTCAAGGGTGAGTTCCGCGACCCAACCCGTAAGGAATTGGAAAAGTTCATGTCCGATCCGAAGACGGAAATGCAGATCACCGATCTCAAGGGAATCCACAGCATCATCCAATAGGGAGAGCTAATGTCAGAGCAAATTCAAACCCTTCGGGGTGCGTGGAAGCGCCGTACCCACATCCTGGGTCTTCCTGAACATCCCATTGAGCGCACCAAGATTTACAAGGACTACATTGCCTCCCGCAATGCGTCCGACTCTGCCCGTCATTGCTTGACAAGAATCTTGAGAGCGTGTGCGCCGTGCGCTTTGGGATTACTCACAACTACGGCGGTCAACCATGCCGTGCAGAAGTTGCTTGCGGATGGCTACAAGCCTAGCTCCGTTGATCAGGACAAGAAGATGCTGGGTGCTTTCCTCACCTATGCGCAGATCAACGGCGAGATCAGGGAGAACCCGGCGAAGGGTGCTGACAAGATCGATCTTCGGCAGGAGAAGAAGGAGATCATCACGGTTCCTGACTTCGTGCGGAACAAGCTGGACGAATATTACATGTCCGGTGAAGCCACGGCTGAAGACCGGTTCCTGTGGGCTTCGATTCGTGGTGGACATCGTATCTCTGAAGCCGCCATGGCGATTGCCGGTGACATTGTGCTGACTCCCACCCTCAAGGGCATAGAACCTTATGTGTGGCTTGGCACCAAGCGCCGAAAGAGGAAGGTGGACTATCCCGATTGGTCCATGCCGGTCCTCATTGCCATGATGGAAGCGGCTACTGGCGAAGTGGAACGCCCCCTGCTCTACCTCAAGGGCATCCCTGTGTCGTTCGAGAAGGGGAAGGAAACCATTCGGTATCGTGCCAAGCTGGCGCGGGACAAGTTCTATGCGGTTCAAACCAAACTCTTTGGCAAGCCGATTGCCAATCCTCATGCTTTCCGTTCCGATTTCATTACCAGGGTTTTGATGGTTTCCAAAGATCCCCTCATCATCGACAAGCTGGCTATGCGGTGCGGACATTCACCGGAACAGTTACGGAAAGATTATTGGCAGTTCGTGTGCGGTTCTCTTGATGGCAAGCTGGCGAACATCTAGGAGCGTTCATGGATATCGAAAAGGTATTGGATATCAGCAAAGGATTGCCGGATGAGGATCGTCTTGCGATGATCCTTTCCAATCGTATTGACGTTGGGCACACAGAGCTTGGCGGCTGCGTGAGTGTCAGGCAGTTCCGTCACGTTGCCAAGGACTTGCTCTTCTGGCGAGATCACCCGGAACGTTGAAGGTTGGTAACTCTTGTTATACCCATTCTCCATCAACGGTGGGTATAACAGGAGCCATCATGGAAGCCCACGTTCATTTCAATCAGCTTACCCCTGCCGAAGCGGAGCGGCTTGCCATTCTCAGTGAAGAGATGGGCGAGTGCATCCAGGCTATCGGGAAGATCAACCGGCACGGTTACGAAAGTAAGTATCCGCCCGAGACTGGACCCACCAACCGCGCCAAACTTGAGAAAGAGCTTGGCGATGTCATGCTCACGGTCTACACGATGATCGCAAAGAAGGACATCGACCCTGAGGTAATCGGTATGCGGGTTGCCGAGAAGCATGAAACCATCAAACCTTACCTTCACCACCAGGATTCTTTGTGACAATCACACGCCGCTGCGATGAGTGCGGAGCAACCTTCCGGGTTCACCGCCGCCATATTCACCATGGCAAGAAGCGTCTAGCGCGTTGGAGACAGCACTTCCATGCTGGAATGGGAAGGCTGGCAAGGGAACGGAATGGGCATAGACGCCCTGCCCCGCCCGTCGAAACCGATTAACCAACTACTACCCTGCTACTAATTGTGTGATCAGTTAGTAGCAGGGCTTTTCTTTGGAGCCTCCATGAGAGCTAAGTTTAAGGCAATGTTTGCGCGTGTGTTTGGTGGTAAGCCTGGGATTTTTGACCACTATCATGTTATCTCTGACTCGATGTATAATGATCTCATCAAGCGAAGAGAAGAGAAGGCACTTCAACAAAAGAGAGCAAGGCGAGATTTGATCGAAGCCTGTACCGTCATTGCCAACCATGCCCAAGGGTTCTGCCTTGAGACTGAGATGGGGTTTGACGCCTTCTGTGATAACTGCCCGGTGCGTGAACATTGCCTAAGCGAATTCAAGTCATTCTCTACCGACCGGAGGAACGAATGAGGTTTTCGATCAAGTGGCACCAGCAAGCGTTGGAAAGCATGAAGCGCACTTTGCTTCAGGAAGAAGAAACGGTAAAGAATCACCAAATGAACGCAAATCGTTTGAAGGCTGAGATCAAATTTTACGGTGAACAAATCGACGCCGCTATCAAGCAGGGGAAAGAGGGGTTTGACGAAGAGCGTTTCTTGAAACCCACAAAGCCAGCAGTGGTATAATCGACCTTCTGAGGGGTGGACCATGGCAAAAGCAGCTTTCTGGAATATTGAGGCGAAGGCGCAAGGGCAGATCGTCCTTGTCCACAATCCGCAGTCTCCCGGTTCCGAGGAAGGCACCCATCCTGCCTATAGCCTACTTCTGCTGGTGCAGGATCAATCGGATGGCACCTGGGAGCTTCGGGCACGGCGCAGGGCTATTGATAAATGGGCAACCATCAAGCGGGGAACGGGAAGCATTCCTACGGTCGAGCAAGCGGTTGAACTACGCCGCTTGTGGCACCAGAGCAACGGTAAACACAAGGGATAGGAGCTTGGATGAAGCAGAAGACGCTTACCTACGATGAAGCCTTTGCGGAGATGAAGCGGTATTTCCTGAGCTTCACTGATCCCGCAATTGTGAGTGTCACATTCAAGATCGACCGGGCGGATGTGGATGGGATGAGTGAGCCTTTGCGGGTTCTAGCTGCGCATACGGCGGAAGGGGAAGACATCACCATCCAACTGAGGGAAGACAAGAATGACCAGGGCGCGTGACAAGAAGTATGATGGTCGCCGGTTCATGGAAGAGTGGGCGAGGGACTGGAAACGTGGTTGGGATTCATACGGAAAGCTGGTGATCTTGCGTAAAGGCAAGAAGCACAAGGTAATTTCGGATGAGGGTAATAACTCCTAGCGCACTTCTGCTGCTGGGAGTTTCATGGATTGGCAAGAAAGAATCGAGAACTACAAAGAAGTAACGGGATATCCTGAAGCTTTATTTGTGTGTGAGGACGGGCGGGTAGTCGGCACCTGGATCATGGGTCAGAACTACACGGTGAAGTCAACCTACTATGGTGGCTACCCGGCTGGTTATCTCAAGCGGATCAAGGCTCTCTTCCCTGACCGGAAGAACGTTCTACACCTGTTTTCCGGCAAGGTAGACACGGTTCTATTCCCCGGCAAGACGGTGGACATCAACCCCGACAATGGCGCGGACTACGTTGATGATGCGCAGAGCTTGAAGAACGTCCCGCTTGAAGAGTTTGATTTGGTGGTGGCTGATCCCCCATATAGTGTGGAGGATTGCGAACACTACGCCACCAGCATGATCAAGCGCAACAAAGTCATGAAGGCACTGGGTGAGCGCTTATTGCCAGGAACATTCGTCGTGTGGTTAGATCAAGTTTTGCCCATGTACAGAAAAGACCAATTCCATATCGATGCAGTGATCGGTATGGTAAAAAGTACGAACCACAGGTTTCGTGTAGTCACGATTTTTAAAAGGGTAGAAAATGAGCAGTAAAGATTCCTTCAATCCCGATGAGATCACCCATGGCATGTGCAGTGATTTTGTAGGTTCAGATGGTGTGCGGCGCCACATCGAGCTTTACAAAGCGGAAGATGGAAGCCTTGGGTGGAAATTCACCACTCACTATGATGGCTTGAACGCCCCACCCAAGGTCACTCTCGTGTCCCTGTCGAAAGAAGGGGCAGAAGCCGTGCTTCACATGCAGCTTGAGATGGTGAAGAACCCACAGAAGTATCTCTGCACTTCGATGTCTTGCACGGTGGATGAGCCTAGCTCTGGTGGTAATTAATCCACCAGGGAGCTTTTAAATGATCACGCTTAAACATTGGGATAGGGAAGTTCTGGTTGACTCTGAAACTGCTGACTGGTGCGGCAGGAAAGAGGATGGATCGCTTGACCCGGATCAACCAACGCCGGAACGTAGCTGGACGCGCCTCATCCAGTTCCAGGAGTTCATTGACGGGGTTGGTCAGGGTGAGGTTGTAATTGACCTCCATCCAAGTGTGACTACTCCCAAAGACGCCGAGAACCTTGAACATCTGCGTGATCTTCTTGATGGCTCCTGCCTTTCTGTGCTTCAGAATGCCAAGTACGACATCCCTTACTTCGAGAAGCAGGGGCTTTACATCCGCCGGTTCCGGGATACCATGCTCCTTTCCCAGCTTCTTCACGCTGGCAAGCCTTTCAGGCACAACCTGAATGAGATCATGAAGCGTGAGATCGGCTACGATCCGTATGAAGGCATCGGCTTGCAGCGGATCACTACCGAAGGCTACAACCACATGTATACCTTCGGTGATCCAGGGAACCCGCTTCCCATGATGGGTGCCAATGCCCTGCCCCTCAATGCCAAGGAAGCTTGCAGGATTTGGACCATCCAGGAGATCGGGCGCACCAAGCATCGGCTTCAGAGTTCGGATTGGTCTGTTGCCGAGCTTGAGGAAGAGCAAAAGCTTTACTGCCGGATGGACGTATCCCAGCACTTCTATGATGCCTGGAAGTCCCTTGAGCGGCAGATCGAGCGGATGGGCATGGAAGACATTGCCGACCTGGAACACCAGTGCATCCCTGCCATCGTGGAGATGGAGAAGAACGGGATCAAGCTGAATCTCACCAAGTGGAAGGCGTATCTGGCTGAGAAGCGGATCGCCCTGGCGGAAGTCGAAGAGAAGATTAGGAAGTTTGTTGATCCGGTAACTCAGGATATCTACGCCGACAAGTTCATGATCACGCTCAAGCGGAAGAAACCTGCTGAAGCGGTCGAGGAACGTTGGTCCAAGGGTAAACCTGCGCGGTTCTCAAAGGCAGACCCAACCAAGCAGCTTGCCCCTGCCGAGCCGCCCGTATTGTTGCGTGCTGCGGTCCCTGCGCAAGCCCAAGGAGAGCTTTCGGCACGCCAAGGCACTCCCGCGCTGTTTCCGTTCTATGACGTATCTCAGAGCCTCCTAGACGCCCAGGATGGCGACTATCGGGTTGGTGCTATCGTCTGGCAAGAGTTGGGACAAATCACATCCCCCGAGAACTACAAGAAGCACCAGTTCAACATCAGCAGCGCGGAACAAATGCGGATGCTGGTGAATGATCTTCTTGGGATCGACTACCGCGATACGGCTGGTGATCCCCTGAAGGACAAGCTGAAGTTCGGTAGCAAGGACGTTATTGCCTTGATCCAGGAAGTAGAGAACCGGCTGAATGAAGCCACTGGAACCGAATCACTGCTGATCTTCCAAGTCAAAGAGCTTCTACAGGACCACAAGACTGCCCAGGTGCTTAGGACCATCATCAAGACCTTTGGTGACTCCTACATGGCATTCGCTGATTCAAATGGCTACATCCGGTCGCACTTTATGACCACCGCCACTAAAACCGGGCGTATGTCTTCTAACACCCCTAATATTCAGAACCTTACACGAAGTCTTCAGGCTCTTCTCTTCTGTAATGAGAACGATGAAGCCATGGTTTCGGTGGACTACTCCAACATGGAGGGTCGCACATTGTTCTTTGTCACCGGGCAGATGGACATTTACGATCTGCTCACGAATGGTATGGACCTTCATTCCATGTCCGCATCGTTTAAACTAAATATTCCTTACGAAGAAATTGTAGAGCGTGTTCCTGGTGAATCTAAAGACACCGTGAAGGATAAGTATAAGAAAGACAGGCAGGATTCTAAGCCCGTTACTTTCTCGCCGCCATTCGGGTGCGGACCAAAGAAAATTGGTGAGCTTCTAAAGTGTGATTATAGGGAAGCTAAGGCGTTTCTTGCTCGTTATTGGGCGAAGTATCCAATCATGAAGAAAACCCTTGACAAACAGTTTGAGTCTGCGGTAAACTTTGGATACGTTACGGATCTTGCTTTCGGTCGTAAGCGCTATTTCAAGATCATGCCGGAAGATCAAGCGGAACTGGACTTCGGTAAACCTCGCATGGATGTGCTTGGCAAATGGAAGTCTGAGGGTTACAATTACTGTGCCCAGGCTGGGGGCGCTACGTGCCTGAAGGTTGCCTTGATCATGTTCATGCAGTGGCTTGAACGACACCCTGAGACTGGCACAATTCTCAGAGTAGTAATCCACGACTCAATGAAAGTAACATGCAAGAAAGAGTATGCATTCTTTGTAGGCAATGAAATCAAGCGAATCATGGAAGTAGCCGCCGAATACGTCCTGGGTGGGGCGCGTGTCCCGGCAGACGTAGAGATTTATTTCAACAAAACCGCGCCTCGTTCTTTTGACGAAGCCGCAGCTTAGGAGTTCCAAATGGGACAGAAGCAGACCGCCGAAGAAATGCCCTTCAAGAGCCGCACTCAGACCCGCGACTTCAGTTGCTTGGCTGTGCGCAAGCGCTTCCTTGAAGGTGCCTTGGGGCAGACCTTCCGGCACAATCTGAGCCTGGAGAAGCTTGAAGGGTTCCGCCAAACTACCCTCATGGGCGGTATGGGAGAAGACATTGACGATGCTTATGCCATCGTTCTTTTCCACAACGTAAGGGCATACTGTCGCAAGGATACTGTGATGTTCACACCGGTCAATGACCCACAGGGAACCGAGATGTTCCAGCTTTCCTTTGCCGGTGAGGCTAAGGGCGAAGTGAAGGGCTACGCCGAGCCGTTGAACTAATGATCACGCTCTCGCAAAATGCGGGGCTGTTGCTCTTCTGTAATTGCATCGTCTTCATCTGGCTCATGAACATTACTTCGCCGGATGAAGACGCCCTGATCCCTTGCAAGATCGCCTGAATGGGTGGTAAGAACAGGTATAGCAAGTCACTTTCCATGAAAGCCCACACCACCGATAGCCTGGGTGGTGTGGGTTTCGTATTTTAGGCTCACTAATAATAACAAAACTCCGGTAGTTCCTGGGTCTAACTAACGCGCCATGTGCTTGTCTCTACGGAGAAATCATGGCAGCTAAGAAAGCTACCGAGAACACCACTGCCCCGGTCTACACGACCGACCAGGAGCAGCTTGTTGCACTTCGTGTGCCCTTCCCCATCGAAGATATCAAGCAGCGTGAGCAGGGCGGCGCGACTTTGAACTACTTCGAGGCTTACACCATCCAGCAGCGGTTGCTTGATGTGCTGGGAACCGGGTTGTCCATTAAGACTGGACAGGTCATCGCCACTGACAGCAACGTGAATATCGAAACCATTCTTGAGATCGAGTGGGTTTCCGGTCGCAAGACTGTAACCAGCGGGTGGGGTTCTGCCGACATCCTGGTTGGCAAGAGTGGGAAGATCGTCAACGATCCCTACAAAACTGCCGCTACTGACTCAATCAAGGTCAGTGCATCCAAGCTGGGTGTGGCTTCCGAGCTTTACGACTCCAAATACCGCGAAGGTCTGGCTGTGCGCCTGAAGGAGATCGAGGACGCAGAAGCCGAGAAGGCATTCCTGACTTGCCAGGGTTGCACTGGTGAGATTAGCGGCACCAAACGCGCCAAGACAGACGGAACCTTCCTGGAGCTTTCCGCAAAGGATGTAGCTACCTCGACCCGCAAGCGTTTTGGTAAGCGCCTTTGTGCCGCCTGTGCGATTGCGGCTTCTGAAGGTGCCAAATAATGGCAAACGTGAAAGCTTTGATGGCTGACGCTGCAAAGCGCTTCGGCAAGAATGGCTTGTTCCTGCTGGGTGATGGCGAAGAGATGCTTTTGATCGAGCGCCAATCCACTGGGATTCTCACACTCGATGCAATGTTAGGTGGCGGAATCCCGCTTGGGAAGATCATTCAGATAAGCGGTCCCGAAGGTGCAGGTAAGACCAGCCTTAGCCTTCAGATGTCAAAGAAGGCGTTGGAAGACTTCCCCGACAAGCTGATTGTCTTCATCGACGCAGAGGGCGGCAACAGCTATGAATTCCTGGCGGATACTTACGGTCTGGACCTTGAGCGCACGATCTACAAGCGCGTGATGCCTGAAGACAGCGCCCAGGATGTGCTTGATCTGCTGGAATGGTATGCGTCCAGACCTGAGATCGCCCTTGTGATCCTTGACTCCTATCCTTGTCTCGTTTCTGACCAGGACAGTAACAAGGACTTGAAGGATGGCTTCCGCGATGACCGCCCTGCCCTGATCAGCCGGTGCTTCCGTAGGCTCACCCGCCGCCCTTCAAACTCATGCCCTGTGGTGATCATCAACCAGCTTCGCGTGAACCAGAATGCGCAGAACAATTCCGATCCTTGGATGGAACCCGGTGGCATGGCTATGCGCCACTACCCTTCCCTGCATCTGCGCATCTTCGCCATCGGCACCGTGAAGGATGGTGAGGTTGTGGTTGGGACCAAGCACAAGATTCTGAGCAAGAAGGCGCGGTTCTCAATCCCTCGCCGGTCGTGTGAGTTTCACATTGACTATGAAGTTGGTATTGACACTGCGCGATCCCTGGTGGATTACGCTGTTGTGCAAGAGAAGATCAAGAAGAGTGGCGCTTGGTATCTGTGGGGCGAAGAGAAGTACCACGGCATGAATGCGCTGCTGGAAGTTCTCAGGGCTGACAAGAGCCTTCAGACCAAACTCCTTGAAAGTCTGGACTTCAGTGCAGCCGGTGGTAGCGAAGCGGAGTAAGCAGTAGCATCACAAGATGACCCCCGAAAGGGGGTTATTTTTGTTGCGGGATAAGTCTTTCTGCGTCCGCACTCAACAACATGCAAGCTACGGTCAAACGTCCTGCGCCAACTCGTGTATACCCTTTGATCTTTAGGAAGTCCTCTGCACCTTTTAGCACTTCCGATACGTCCAATGTTACGTGCATCATGCTTGATCTTATATCATATTCCTGTATACGTTTAGACTCATCCATTAAAGCTAGTAGAACTGAATCGAGATCATGGAGATTCGCTTTGATTGCTTTTATTGCGTAATCAGCTAATCCAGTCTTGTTCGGGTTCGCTTTTTTGATAGCATCCATTAATGGTTTGTCTATTTTGAATGCAACGGCAAAGGTAGGTTTTGCTGCTTCCTTTAACATTTTCGGGGTGATGATGCCCTCGAATTTGAATTCTGCTTTGCTCATGTGCGCCTCCGTGGGCGGCTGTGGTGTGGTGGTAAATCCTTAGAACAATGCGCCTCGTGGTGATGCGCTCTTATTCTAAGGGGAAGTCATGGCTTCTTTTGCTGTGGAAACTTTGCGTCTGACCGATGTTCAACATCATCCCAATGCAGACCGGCTTGACATCGCCGTGGTTGGTCCTGCTGAGACAGGATATCACGTTGTCGTTGGAAGAGATCAATATAAAATTGGGGATTTGGTCTGCTACCTGCCCGAAGCCGCCCTGCTTCCCGCTTGGCTGGTGGAAGACCTGGGCTTGACAGGAATCCTTCGTGGACCCGATAAGAACCGGATCAAGTGTGTTCGGCTGCGCGGTGAAATCAGCCAGGGCTTGGTGTGGGCGCCAAAGATGGGCTGGGATGCGTGGTTCAAGAAGTATTACCCGGAGATCCCGGAGCGGTTTGACAAGGCTGCGGAAATGGATGAGATGGAGGATATCCATTTCACCTATGACGGATATGACATCACCGAGAAGCTGGGCATCACGAAGTGGGTTCCCGATACTCCTTCCTGCTTGGGCGGCGACATGGAACCTGCCCCGGAATGGATGAAGGCTACCGACAGCGAGAACACCAAGAAGGTTGGGCGATCCATCAAGGAAGATGAGATTGCGATCATCACAGAGAAGGTGCATGGAACGCAGATGTCCATTGGGACCGATGCTTCCGGCAAGTGCTGGGTGAGTTCCAAGGGCGTCCTGAATCGCGGCGGCTGCATTCTGTCTGCGCCGGGGAACGACTACTGGCGCTGCTTCTACGAGAACAACCTTGAAGACCTCCTGGACAAGCTGTTCAAGTATTTCGGCGGGGAGAAGCCGGTCCAGATCATCGGGGAAGCCTACGGCAAGGTCCAGGACTTGAAGTATGACAATCCCAGCGGACCTCTGAAGTTCCTGGCTTTCGACATGCGCATTGATGGGCGTTTCCTGGGCGCTGGTGCCTTCCTGGACGCTTGTGTCGCCTTGGGCGTGCCGATGGTGCCCCTGCTCTTTGTCGGTCCCTACAGCGTTGAAAAGATGCTCGAATTGACTGATGGCAAGGAGTGCGTGTCCGGTAAGTCCCTGCACATGCGTGAGGGTGTGGTGGTGAAGCCGTTGGAGGAACGGGTGGAGCGCTGGGGTCGCTGCTCCGTCAAATCGGTGAGCACTATTTACCTGATGCGCAACAACGGGACGGAGTTGGAATGAGCGCTGCACTTTCTTGCGCCATCTCTGCGCTGTGCTGCGCGAATACCACCATTGCGGCGGTAGTCACTGCCAGTGCAACCGGCAGCAGCTTGTCGAATCATACCGGCGCACCTGAGGGCGTTGCCCCTGCCCAGCCTTGCGGGTGCAGTTCGGAACACGCAGAAGTCATGGAAGCCCATCAATGGAAGCTCTGTAGCGGGTCAATTCAAGGAGATCGTTCATGATCCAGTTCGCGGTTTACGACCAGGATACGAAGGAATTTGGTAGGGGCGGGCACGGCGCGTATGGTTTTTTCGAGAGCAATATCAACGGCGCTTTCCTTTACGGTAGCAAAGGACCGGCTACTACCTTCATCAACCAGTATCGAATCGAGCATAAGCGTGCTGCGGAACGTTCAAAGACGAACACTTGGTGCCGCCCTACACAGGAACGCCCCAACCTTACGGTGGTAGAAGTAGAGGTAGGGTTGCAAATCATCAAGATTTACCCGGTGAAAAAGTGAGCAGTTCCGTAGTTGAGCGGATGAGTATTGCGGCTCATGAAATCGTTCGAGCCTACTGCCATTCAATCGGGGATTTTACCCTTCCCCCTTGGAATGAAGCTTCCGAAGATCAAAAGGAAGTTACGCGCCATGGAGTTCTGTTTCACCTTGCTAACTCTGAAGCCGGTCCTGAAGGCTCCCACATTCGCTGGGTTGAGTCAATGGTAAGTAGGGGCTGGCGCTGGGGTCCGTTCAAGAACGTGGCGAAACAAGAGCATCCTTGCATCGTTCCGTTTAATCGCCTTCCGCGATATGAGAAGACCAAAGATTTCTTGTTTTGCGCGGTGGTATATAACATCAAGGACAGTTTTTAACCTCGCTGCTTGGTAGCAGCCTATTCTCTGCGGAGATGATATGAAACTCAAGAACGCTTTCGCCATCCAGAACCAGGACGGTTCTTTTTGGAGTCCCAAGGGAACTGCGGTCGCTTCCTTGGAAGACGCCAAAATCTTCAACGTCAAGAGCCATGCGGAGCGCAAGATCGATGTCGCTTCCAAGAAGGTTTCCCAGCTTGGGAAGCTGAATGTGGAAGTGGTGGAGGTTGTGCCCTCCGTTCACTACTCCAAGCTGGTGCCTGAGAACATCATCGCCCCCATGCACATGCACACGCATGAGGTTCACACCCAAAACCTGTCGGGCTTCCGTCCCGCCGTTGTCGAGGGTGTGCGCTAATGAAGCTCTCTGCTGACATCGCCGCCCTGAACGTGGGCATGGATTTCGAGAACAACAAGGGCAAGAAGGTCACGCTTCAGCTTTTCGTGGAAACCACCGATCCCGACCGGACCATCCACCTGAAGGACGAAGAGGGTTACGTCTACAAGATCGACCGCACCGAGCTTGAGACTGCCCTTCAGCATCTTCCTGGCGGAAGCATCCCCAACACCGATCTGTTCCCTCAGTTCGGTAGCATGGGCGGGGGCATTGGGACTTGCGCCAAGCCAGCGGTCATGTTCCGAGGCGCTACCAGCGAAAACTAGAACACACAGCAAAAAGAAGCGCCCCCAGGTTTCGGCTTGGGGCGTTTTCTATTACCAGCGATCACTCCCGATGAACATCTTAATCTCCCCTACCCTATTCACTTCTTTCATGTAAGTGTCGCTTAGTTCTTGATGCGCTGCACGCTGAAGGCAAGCATCCATTACGGTGTTGTCCAACCACGCTTTTAAATCATCTTTGTTTTTGTATATGGCTTTGTATTCGTCGCGCCATAGGACAGCCTTTTCAGGACAGTATTTGAATGCGTCCATTATGATCTGCTGCACAGTGAGGGGAAGCGCATACGCCTGGGGTTTGGGAAGGGTAAACACAACCCGGTTTGTCTCTTGAGCAGGACAAACAAGCGCAGGAACAATGAGCGCGAAGGCTAAACGATGCACAATACCTCCAAGGACGCTCTAGTCTACCAGCTTCAGGTGTTTTGCGTAAAGAAGCACACACGCCCCGATGAGGTTGCTTGGGGTCACACCGTGGGCACCATGTGCCAGAAGGTAAGTCACTTCAGCGTCAACCTTTTGGCTTGATGTGAGTTTCACACGACCACTCACAGAAACGCCCCGGAACTGTTTGATGCGGGTTTTAAGCTCATGCCCTGCATTCAGAAGCAGCTTGTGGTCTTCCTTCATGAACATGTCGATGGCTTCGTTGATGAATTTCGCACGCTTCTTCTGGTAATTCCGCGCAATGGCGAACAGCTTCTCATCCACGTAGCCGTTTCTCAGCGGGTTAGGCTCTTGGTAGAAGGAGAACCCGGAAAGGTCTTCCTGGGCTGCATCCCCATGCCCTTCCCCGGCGTCCTTGGTGGTATCCGACTGCCCAGGATCGGCAGCGTCCTCCGTGGTATTCGGGACTTCGGGACTGGGTGTGGTCCCGGCGTCCTCTACGGTATTGGTGTTTCCCGGCTCCTGGATGGCTTCAGGGGCGCTTGCGGTCGCGGGTTCCACTGGTTCTTCTGCTGGCTTTTGCAGACGCCCCGTAAGCGCAGGAATTAGGTCTGTCCCGGTCTGAGGCTTAATTGCTGTTCGCATTGATGGCTCCTTCCTCTTCCTTCTCGCTGATGAGTGGTCCCACGATGGTTCTGGTTATCATTTCCAGCTTGTCCGCGACCTTGCGAAGATTTTCACTCTGGCTCCTGTCCATAGCCATTTGGGTGTAGATCCCGGAAGACATTCGCCCGTTTTCCAGTTCAACGCAACGAAGTGTGTTAATCACAGTGGCGCACAGAGGGATATCCCATAGCGGAAGGTTGAACTGATCGGCAACGGTGTGTAGCGTCTTGAGGGCTTCCCGGCTGTCTGCCCACTTCTTCTCATACATGTTTGCGATGCCGCCCACATGTTTAACCCCGCTCTTTTGAATCTCATTCAGGTAGAGATCAAACCCCACCAAAGTATCGATAGTGCGCACATCGAATATGGAAATCACAGCGTTTGCAAGCTGTAGGACCGCATTGGTTGTGCGAGATTTGATGTTGGGGCTTACGTCAAAGACGCAGATGTCGAAGTCGGCTTCAATCTTCCGCAACACCATTTCAAGAACGTATCCCATCCGGGGTTCCCGCCAGCGGTCATCCATCACTTCCTGAAGCAAACTTCCTGCTGCTGGTAAGAAGTAGATTACCGAGTCCTCATCCAAAGGATCAATCTGGACTTCCACGAGGCTTTCCCGCAGGTATTGTGCGGCTTGTTCAACCGCCCGTTCAAACGGTAGTCCCATATCCTCAACCGTGGATTCTTTGCTGACTGCTCCAAAGGCAGTAAAAAGGACCAGCCCCAATCCCCGCCCGTCCATCTCAAGCTTAGGCGCAAACCGCAAACTACGCGAACCTTGCATCTCCGTGCTATCAATAAATAGAACCCGCATCTTAGGATAGATTTTCTTTATCGCGCAAGCAAATCCGCTATTGTAGGTAGTCTTCCCTACACCCCCTTTATAGCTGGTTCCAGCCAAGATAAGCATTCCGCCACCAACGATCTGCTGCGCAACCGCACTCATGGTTCCTCCGATGCTAAGACCAGCCTACCACCTTTCAATAGTGTGTCAATATCTTTTTATAAAAAAAATTCCCCATGAGGGGAACACTACACAAACTCTATACCTAATTCTATACACACAAAGTTTTATACATTCTCCTATACGTTTTTCTATACCTTTTGCAATACATCCTCTCTACAGAGCATCTTTAATCTTTCCCTTCAAAGTAATCCTGGAACCCCGGTAGAATTTGCCCTTCCATCGTTGGTGGCAACAAATCAACCATGGCGAGTTTCGGGGTTGTCCTGGGCACCAATTCATTTCCTGGTAGAACCGCACCTACTATCAGGGTTTCGTTTACATCATCAAACCAAGCGGGACAGCAGTTCTTGCGCCCCACTACCTCATCCCACCGCTTATGAATGATTGGAATGTATTTCTGGATCTTAGCCTTTAGGCGGCTCTTGTTTGAGTCCTGGGTGCCTAGCTGCTCCTTTAGCTGCATGAGTGGTATAGCCGATGTCTTGATGGCATTGGAGCATCGCCTTGGAACGAAAATGCTCAAGTCCCAGGCAAATGGAATGTCCTCAAAGTCCTGAAGGTAGTACTTGGGAACGGGGAAGGCGCTTGACAGAAGCTCCTTCGTGAAGTTTTGAGCAAGCTGCAATTGAAATTCATCAATGTGTGATTTCCACACCGGCTTTGTCCTGCCGTTGCCGTTGGGGTTGGGCAAGTGATAGGCATCCACAATGCCTGTCTTGCCTCCCAGTTTGCGAACATCGTCCAAATACTCCATCAGTATGTTTAGCTTGCTGAAGCGCTCCAGGCTTGCGTATACGTCGTCTGCGTTGTTGCCGCCTTTGCTCTTGCGCCCAAGGTATTCCTGAATGAAGTCCCTGGTTGTGCCAAGGCGTATTGTGTCGGATTGCTGCTTGACCGCAAGCGTGGTGATCGCCATGAAAACCTTGCGGTCAAACAGCCCGAAGGGAAGGGACACGTTGGGATCGGCGGTGGATAGCACGATTCGCATAACGCCCTTCGGCAAGCGAACACTCCGCTCAACGTGGGCTTCCTTCGTTTCGTCATAGGGCAGTCCACACAGCGCCATGTCGCTGAATGCAAAAAGCAGTTCCTTCTTCAGAGCTTCATTGCTTTTCGCCGCTACTTCAAAGACCTCGCCAGGGGAGAGAAGAAGCGGCTGCTCCTTGATGTGCCGCAGGGCGCGGTCAAGTAGGTCCAGACCCACAATCCCTTCCGGCTGGTCCTTCAGAAAGTTTTCCACACGCTTATGCGTCTTCAGGATACCTTGAAGGGCGGAATAGATTGGGTCAGTCTTTCCGAGGGTTGCCACCAAACGCCTCCATGATCGTTTCGACACTGGGGTTGGTTTTCAGGAAGGCTTCGATTTGTTGTGGAAGGTTCCCAAACGGTGGTGGGGCTTCAGCGTCCTTGGTGGTAACAGTGATGGTGGTTCCGTTCTCCAAACTCAGTTTCCTTCTAAGAGGCTTTTTCCGTTGCGTCATACCTACCTCCGGCTTACACTCCAAGGTATAGCCTTTTCGGGGAAGGTCAAGAACTTTTTAATGGATTAAGAAAGTTTTTTTACTGCTGCTGCTCAACATACTGCCGTAACATAGCATCATTGGGTACAACTACTTGATTAAGGAATAAATGAGTAACTACCTTGATCCTCTACTTGTAGCATCAGGAAACCCAATGGTGGTGCGGCTTTGAGCCACTTTTCAATACCTCCGAGGACGCTGAGTATACCTCCAAGGACGTAGGTTATACCTCCAAGGACGCCTTAAAAATACCTCCAGGGACACCCTCTCCACAGGATATCCACAGGAAATCCGCAGGGTTTTCCACAAGGTTTTCCACAGGCAGAGTTTCTTATTGAGCGTCCTTGGAGGTAATCCTTTGTTTTCAGCATGTTACAAAAGCGCATACCTCCGAGGACGCCCACACTAAAACTGCCAACATTCACAACCGTTGTTTTTACACGACTTACAAATCTGAGCGTCCTTGGAAGTATGGCGGCGTCCTTGGAGGTATGGGGTTTTACTTCATAAACCACCGTTTGCGCGGCTGGCGGCTAGGAATGGTACATAACTTCTATTTCTAAATGGTGAAATGATTGGATTACCTCCAAGGACGCCGGACCTAAATATCCTGATTTCCACAAATACCTTCTAGGACGCCGGGTAGGTGGTATGACCTACTAGACCCTCACGACAGGTCTATGAGTTTTCTGCCCTTGCTGCGGACCTATAGGTAGTGCGGCACATATGGTAGGCTCAAGTATGCGAATTGTAGCTCTTCCAGAATCGCCGGGGATATATCTAATCACCAACCTCATAACTGGGTTGGTGTATGTTGGAAGCTCCCAAGATGTATCCGAGAGAGTCTATAGGCATAGGTTGCACCTTTCCCAAGGTAAGCACGGCAACCGGAGACTTCAACGATCCTGGAATAAGCACGGGTCAGAAGCTTTCGATTTTACTATTATTGAAATATGTGATGATCGTACCGATGCTACACTCCTGCCGCTTGAGCAACATTACATAGACATGCTGAAGTCATCGGATAAGCAATTTGGTTACAACCTTGCGCCTGTCGCTGGAAGCACTCGCGGAGTAAAGCGGTCAGCGGAGGACTCAGCGGCGAAATCCATGAGGATGAAAGGGAAACATCGCCTTACACCAATGAGTGAGGAAACCAAGCAAAAACTTTCTAAAGCAAAACTTGGAATCAAACGTAGCCCTGAAGCCTGCGAAAAAATGAGACTAGCACAACTAGGCAGGAACAAGAGCGAAGCTCAAAAAGAAAGTTTTCGCAACGCAATGCTTGTAAAAGCCGGTAGGGGCGAACACCACGCGAACTACATTGAAAACCCCTCCCCTGAACAGCTCAGGAAAAGAAACACACACCACAGAGAAGACCTCGTAAGAAGAGCGCGTGAAGCTGGGTTACCACCCCCGCCAAGGCTGCATGATTGGGGTCCATTAACGCTTACTCAGCTTAAACGAAAAGCTGACCACCTTAGAAAAAAAGAAAAGAAACACGAAGCCCTCCAACAATCAGCATAATAAATAATTTCCGACCATGTGCGGGTTACAGTAGGGAAACCTCACATGATAATTATGGGAATTGATCCCAGCTATAGCGCGACTGGATTAATTGTAGTCGATACGGATACGTGGGAGCTTCTTTACCAGGGAGTGGCTAAGAACCCCAGCCAGACCAAGGAAGCCCATGCTAGGGGCAACGTAGAGCCATGGCGCAGGACTATGGCGGCGATTCAGGCGACCATCGAAGCCTACAAAGTGGAGCATACCTTTGTGGAGAAAATGCGCCAGTCGAAAATGCCCATGATTACGGAGCTTTTGTTCATTGCCTCGTTCTCCGCACGGCTTCAATCAGCAATCTGTAATGTTCCCTGCGTCCTGGTGGATATCACCGGAAAAGGGAAGGGCTGGTATCACTTCATCATGGGTGACAGCTACACGACCATGAAGGGCGGGTTGGGGAAAGTCAATGCGCGGAAGATGGTTGAGCGTGATCTTGGCGTTGAAATGAAGAACGAGCATGTTGCCGATGCAATGAGTATCGCCTTGACCGGCTACTTCCATTTGACCGGGATCGACTACCGGGAAGTGCTGGGCATCGAGCAACCAGAAGGGGTCGGCAAGACTCCATCAAAACCAAAGGAGAAGAAGAGTGCATCCAAGCGTAAAACAAGCAAGGCAATTGTTGCCTAATCCATTTGACCCGGAAGACATTTCGGATGGTGTTGACCTGTGCCTTAGGCTTAGGGTGGCAGACATCTTCAATGTGGACCAAGCCTTGAAGGCGCTAGATGCCGTAGGGGAAGCCAGGGTTGAGGTTGTGGAATACCGGAATGCTCACGCAATTCTGATCCCACAATTCAAGGCAGAGTGTCGGCGCGTTGAACGGGAGTTCAAGCTTGCCAAGCCTCAAGAGCGACCAACCAACCTAGAGCGTTTGGTGAAAACCGATGAGCGCTGGATTGATCTTGAGGGCAGGGCAGGGATGTGCCAGTCCATCGTGGATAAGTGCGACTCCCTGGAAAAGATCCTGGACAGCAAATACTTCATCCTTCAGATGGTCCTCAAGGAAAAGCTGCATGGGTGAGTGTGAGGTATCACAGCATTGCTTGAACTGTGAGAGAGGGTGCGATATTTGCATTGGCTCTTACTCTGTGGACGAATGGGCAGACCTTACCTTGCGCCTTTTCTACCACGCAGCCACAAAATCAGCGCCAGAGCATCCATATACACATTGGAAGAAGGGGAGGGTAGCCAAAGCCAAGCGAGACAAGAAAGGGTCCGCAGATTTCAAGAAGCGGTCCAGGATCGTCCGTAGGGCTGCAAAGAATGAGGAAGGCACCAGGGATGCAATCGTGCGCCAGACAATGCGATCCGGCGCGTTGAACGGCGATGGTGATACGCGCCTTGGTGATGGTTCGTTTGGGATTGACGATAAGCTAATGAGTCGCAATCGTGAGCAATTCACAATCACGACCAAAGAAATCAACAAAGCGAGCGCCCAGCAGTGCGTGATTGTCGTCACGCTTGCGACTGGGGAGAAGTTTGTTGTTGCAAAATTGGAGGACATGCTGAAAGCCGCTGATGCCCTTCGGTCGGTTGTATAATCCATAGATTTAGACAAAAAAATTTCCCACATATTGTAAATATTTTTGCCCACCGAGTGTCACAGGTGGGTAAATTTTTTGTATTTAAACGGTAATCAACTAGTACTTTCCCTAGGTGTTTCGTGAAAAGTTTCATGTAAGATTTAAACCAAGTCCTTGAACAACTCCAATGGGGGTAATTACTCTCTAGGAGGAACAAATGGAAATCAAGTATTTACTGAAGGATGTGCGTTGCAAGCTGTCGCGGGGAAGTGACCAAGCCGCTGGATGGGATGGCGTTGCCAGTCTCGACCAGGACGTTGTTCTACAACCCATGGAGCGGGTCGCAATCCCTCTTGGAATCATCCTTGAAATGCCTGAGGGAATGGAATGTCAAGTGCGCCCAAGATCAGGTCTTGCCATCAAAAGCGGGATCACAATCTTGAACACACCGGGCACCATTGATTCAGATTTTCGGGGTGAGGTGGGGGCTATCCTCATCAACCTGTCGAACACTCCATTTACGATTGCGCCGGGAATGCGGATCTGCCAACTCGTTTTCTCCCCTGTGATCCCCATCCAACCAGTAATTGTTGAAGCTATATCGGAAACCCTTCGCGGGACAGCGGGTTTCGGGTCTACCGGAATGAAGTAAAATCCGGCGGTGGTATAGATCAACATAGGAGAAACGCCTTGCGACCTACTGCATTCATCGTTATTCATCCCACAAAGTCTTCGATAGTAGAAGCCTTAATGTTCGCAAGACGTTTACCTGTCCCGGTAGACATCACGGCTCTGCAAAGTTCTCTCCACACGCTCAATAAGCTTGGGCTGTTTGGCAAGGACTTTGCAGAAACCTATGCCAATTTTTGGAGCAAGGTTGTCGGGTGCCCGTCCTGGCGGAAACGGAATAAGCTGGACGCCTTCCCCGCACTGACGGAATTAGCGGTCCAATGCTCCCAGTGGGTAGACCATGCCATTCACAACGAAGAGTCGCTTTGCTTGATGGCTGATCCTCATATGTGCTATCGGCTCCTGGAGGCTGGGTATGATCTCCTGTTCATCGAATCCGATACGTCCCTAATGAGCAATCCCGAAATGAAGGTGTGCTACCCTCGGGACTTTGATGGTGTGTGCGGTGGCTGGTTGAAGGCTGGACTCCCTCGCAACGCCATAGGTAAAATCCATGTTACAACAGCAATCTGCGCGTGACAAGTCCTAAAAAGAAGACGCCCCGAAAGGGGCGTTCTCGTATCTACATTTCGTTGATCGCATCGTAAGTCTGCGCCATGGTCATTCCTGGGAAGATCAGTGGTCGGCAGTCATCAATGGAGATTCCGATCTTCCGCACCTTGTCTTTGGTTGATCGTGTGGATCGGTTGTATTCTCGCCCTGGTGCCCTTGCCAAAATGTCCTTCATGAGCTTGGCTGAAACCACGTAGACGCCTTTGGTCGGCTGCGGATAGCGCGGATGCTGTGTGTAATTCACAACGCACATGATCCAGGTTTCATCAGGGTATTTCTCAAGGTTGGCGATGTCCACCGTGAGATGTTCCCTTGGCTTCAATCCCGCTGGTGTGCGGAAAGACTTGTCGCTGTAGGGAGCCTGAAGGTGCTTGATTTCCAGGTGGAATGGCTCCTTCCCTGGCACCGTGACGATAAGATCAACCGCCCTCACGTTCACATCGTTGTTCTGCTGGACATCCCAGCCTTTATACTTCTGAAGCGCTGCCATAACCTTGCGCTCCATTGCATTCCCCTCTCCTATGGAATTGCTCCAATAGTTGAGTGGGTTTAAGTTAGTCCCAAATTCCGTCAAGATCGTCCTCGATTGCTTTTTCTTTCGCAACCAAGGGCGCAGATTCTAGTGATGGTATGGCTTTAGCCGTGCAGCTATTTGCTCCAAAGGCTTTCACGCATGATGAACGAAGCTCACAGGATTGGCAGTCCATGGAATCGTAGAACAACCGCTTCACGAGTCCTGGCTTATCAACCATTTCAAGGTAGGTATCCACCATACCAAGCAACATCTGGAAGTGCTTTTCATTCCGGGAAGTGCTGGCTGGATAGCTTGCGTCAAGGTAGTGCAGAGCCATGTCCAGGTCTTTCCGGTCGATGTCAAACAGGTTCACAAGCACATGCTCGTATAGCGTCAACTGCGGGGAACCATCTGCGGCTTCCTGATGCTCTTCGGGCTGGTGCGCCTTGCCGCTCTTGTAGTCGGCTAGAACCCAACGACCGCCGAACTCAGGCTTCAGCTTGCCGAAAACGTCCATGAACCCAAGGAAACGAACTTCCTGACCCTTTGGTGTGAAAGTCACAAAGTCGAACTTCTGTTCAACGTAAAGGCTTTCAAAGTGATCGCGGGGAATGAACATGCGGCTCTTTGAGTAACGCTTGATGAGGGTCTGAACCCGATCCACCATCTCTGCCACACCACCACCAGGAAGCTTGATGTCGCCCAGCGTGACGTTCTGAAGCTTCTCCTGCATGGCTTCAAGCCCTGATTCCTTGACCAGATTCTTGTAAACCGTAGTCATGCGCGGGGCAGTGTACTTCTCGCCTTCGGGGCATTCCTTGGTGGGCTTCTTCCTGAATTCACCCTTCTCAAAACGGACGATGATCTCCCGTTCCTTGGCGGCGACTTCAAGGGCAAGCTCAAAAGCCTTCTCGACTTTATGCTTGATGAAGACTTCCTTGAGTGCCTTCATGGCACCTTCAACTGGACTGTCAACCTCACCCTTGTAGTAGGCTTCCAAGCCTTGGTGGATGGTTCCACCTACCGTGAAGTGTGGTGCCTGATAATCCGCCTTGGCTCCCAGGTTATAGCGCAGGAATGCCATTGCTTGGCATTTTGCCCAAGTGCCGAGGCGGGAAATGCTGATCGGTTTCAAGTCGGGTCGTGTAGCTCCTTCAAGAGCCTTCGCCGGGCTGTTGCAAACTGCTGTCAAGAGGTTTCTCCATTTTCTCTTTTTCCAGCAATGCCAGCCGTTTATTTCGTGCGTACTGCGTATAGTAGTTTGGGTTCTCAACCCTGTAAACGCACATCCGTGATTCCGACATTCGTTTACATTCTTCTTCTGACCGCTTTCTACCAAGGGTAAGGGTTCGCAAGCGCTCTGCTTCTTCAGGTGAGCGTTTCTTCCCTTTTTGAACTGCCGAAATTCGCTCCTTGGTTTCTTTTGTGTGCTTTCGCCCAGTAGCGGCTTTACTCAGCTTTTGTCTTGTCTCAAGGGAAGGTGAACGCCCTTTGAATGGCTCAAAAGCGTCCAGAATATTCAACCCAGTTGGGTATTTTGAATGCAAGGAATCAATGTAACTCTGTTCTTTTTGGGTCAACTGTGATTCCTCACAGCGCTCCACAAGATAGAACCTTAACCCTTCGATCCCTTCAATGGTGTAAATCTTCTGTAGAAAATAATTGCGATGCCTACCGGTTTTTAGATATGACTTGTGATCCCGAAGCCTTGTATGTATATCTTTACTCTGTCCAATATAAAGCTGCCCACTAGCAATGTGTTCAATACAGTAAATGCCCGACACATCCTTTAGCTCAAGGTTATTAACATCTGCCTCTGATATCTCGATGAAGTCTTGAATGCTATTCTCCATTGCTCAACTAATCCTGTTAGCAGCGCATGGAGCTTTTCTTGTGGATAATCATCCATATCCTTGTATGGCGCTGGAAGATTGAATACCGCAACATTGAGGAATGGTCCTGCGTGGCGGTACACATCTTTGACAAGGCGAAGCCCTGCTTCGTCCTGATCAGGAATTACAATAACTAAATCCCAGTTACCAATTAAACTCTGTGCTTGAGCGGCACTGAATCGATTGGTCTGTGACGCGATCACAGGGAAGCCTTCATCGGAGGGTTTAATGGGGTCTAAGCTCCCCTCTACCATAAATACCACCCGTAGCCCGTCAATCTCTAAAGGACGGGCAAGCGCTTGTTGGGCACCGAAGATGAAACGCCCTTTTTCGCTATTTGGTGACTGCCAGATATATTTTGGCATTGTAGGGTCGAAGGTTCGTTCCATCATACCAACAAACGAGCCATCACCAAGCGTAACTGGGATGATGGCTCGATTGTCAATAGAACGAAACGTCAATCCGAATTCGCGGGTAATTCTTTCACTATAACCGCGACCCTTCCAATACTCATGGTGAGGATACATCTCCACTAGACGCTTCCATGCTGAATTATCGTAGAGACAAACAGGGGGAAGTTCTGATACCTGAAGATCAAAGGCATCTTTCTCATAGTCGGGAACAAGAAGATCGTTGCGCCCTAGAAGCTGGGCAATCCATATAGTTCCGGCTTCAACACTGGTGTGATGAATCTTCGCACATAGCCACTCTAGCATCGATCCAGATACACAGGAGCCAGTGAAGCAGGTTGTGCGCCAAACCCCAAGGGGGTCTAGCCAAGCCGCAAAACCTAAACCATTGTCTCCTGCGTGAACCGGACACGCGCAGCGGACTGAATTAGACCGAATGTGGACTTTATTCGCACCAAGGTTTCGTAGAATCTCTGATACTTCTTCGCTGGAATAGTAGTTCATCCGAAATCCTAAATCCTAAACCATGACCGAGCAGCTAAAAAGAAAAGTAGGTAGAGGAGTATTTGTAGTGTCCTTCTCCCAGGAATTCCAACGGGGCAGGGGAGCGTTGACCGCAACCACTTTCACGCATTGCGGACAAGTGGTATAGCTCACGTTCCTAGTGGGTCCAATCGCCCATGTGCGGTTGCACTTTTTGCAAATGTGAGTGGTCACACAGCCACCTAGTAAGAGGGTTCCTGGCTGGGGTCCACGGCTGGCATCTCCTGCTCTACATCGGGTCCACAGCTTGTGGTAGGCTCCAGGAAGCACCGGGAACCATCGAACCCCATCAGGACATAGTTCAACCCGTCAAACGTGGCGTGGTTACGGGCTTTGGTGCAGATCAGACGCCGGTTGAATTTGGAGTATACCTTGGTTCCCTGTGCATCAACATCCATGTGCTTGGTAAGGATGTAAACATCATCGCTATTGTCGGCAATGAGTTTGCTAAGACCAATGCTCGTATGATCCGGGTGAAGTTCCTTTTCTTTTGTGATGTTCCTGGCACTACCGCCCCGGTTAAGCTGGCAAGTCGGGAAGAAGGCGATGCCCTCACCCTCATACTTCTGCGCCATGGACTTCATCTTCTGTGCGAAGAAGCCAACCTC
>Ga0302147_10000234_pt1 | contig 27519 bp, 23 predicted proteins | sample I_Bog_E3_2_FD_192438 | JGI IMG/M metagenome (GOLD analysis project Ga0302147, IMG submission 192438) | Peat permafrost microbial communities from Stordalen Mire near Abisko, Sweden - I_Bog_E3_2 | ecosystem: Environmental > Terrestrial > Soil > Wetlands > Peat | place: Sweden: Abisko, Stordalen...
GCTCCAAGAAGTCTCACCTGGCCGAGGTTGTCACCGCCGGCCTCACCGAGTTCCGCAGCTTCGGCTCCGGCGGCTCGATCACCGAGGAGCAGGTGGAGAGCTCCAAGCGCGCACTCGAGCGCTCGGAGTCCATCGTTCACGCCAAGCTGAAGAAGGGCCTCAGCGGCCTGGCCACCATCGGATCGACGGCGCCGTTCATCGGCCTGTTCGGCACCGTGGTCGGCATTCTGAACGCCTTCCGTCAGATCGCTGCGTCCAAGAGCTCGGGCATCGGCACAGTCGCCGGCGGTATCTCTGAGGCGCTGGTCACAACGGCGTTCGGCCTGCTGGTCGCCATCCCCGCGGTTATGACGTTCAACTACTTCACCACCAAGGTGGAGGCGTTCGACGTGGAGATGGACAACAGCTCGTCGGAGCTGGTGGACTACTTCATCAAGCAGTCGCACCGCTAAGACAGCAGTACCCTGCGGGAACCACATAAGAGCGTGCTCCGGACGGCCGAAGCGAACGGCGTCCGGAGCCACACTCTCTCCGCAACGGGCACGACAGACGCATTGCAGCAACGGAGACATTTATGGCACAGGCAATCCGGGACGAGGGCAAGAAGGTCAACTCGAACATCAACGTGACTCCCATGGTGGACGTCATGCTGGTGCTCCTGATTATCTTCATGGTCATCACCCCGATGTTGAACAACAAGGTGAACGTGGATCTTCCCGTGATCGCGCAGCCGCAGATCATGGAAAATGCCAACAAGGAAGACGCGATCACTATCGCGGTCACTCGCGACGGCAAGGTCTTTCTCGGCGCCGATCAGGTCTCGCTGGGCGATCTGGGCCAGAAGGTCTCTGATCTTGAGGCCAAGAAGACCAATCCCACCGACGACAAGTCGGTCTATATGCGCGCTGATACACGCGCCAACTACGGCAAGGTCATGGACACGATTGACGCAGTCCGCGTCGCCGGCGTGAGCCAGTTGAACCTGCTGACCGACATCAACCAAAGCTAGGCTAGTTTGATTTACAGGGCCGCGGCAGCGGTGCCCGCAAGGGCGTTACAAGGAGTCGAACGTTATGGGAATGAGTGCAGGATCTTCGGGTGGAGTGGCGTCAGACATCAACGTGACGCCGTTGATCGATGTGCTGCTGGTGCTGCTGATCATCTTTATGGTGATTGTGCCGACCACGCCTAAGGGCCTGGAGGCGCTGGTGCCTCAGCCGCCCAAGCCGAACGCGCCGCCGCCGCCGGAGAACGACCGCACCATCGTCGTTCAGGTGGAGTCGGGCGGAGCGCTGCCGGTGTATAAGATCAACGACCAGCAGTTCCCCAAGTCCGACATCGAGCCCGAGCTGACAAAGATCTTCGAGACCCGGCAGGAGAAGGTGATGTTCGTCAAGGGCGACAAGGACCTGAACTTCGGCAGCGTGGCTGAGGTGATCGGCTTTGGCCACCAGGCAGACGTTACGAACATCGGCATCATTACGCCGCAGGTGGAAGCGGGACACTAAAGACAGGGAACAGGGATTAGGGATTAGAAAACCGGAGCCCCAGACTCTCTCGGCGATGCCGCAAGAGTCTAGGGCTTTTCCTTGTGATGGACTCTTCGCTCGTGGCGGCTCAAACGGTGCTCCAGTGGTGTCTAAGAGGGTGACGACTTCGGCCCTAGCTGGCCTGCTCCATCTTCGTGACTACTCCTCGCGTGCTCGTCCGCCAACACAATCTGAGGTGTCCCCATGTCCTTCGCTTCCGTCTCCAATCAAACTTCTGAGATCAACGTCACGCCGCTCATCGACGTGCTGCTGGTGCTGCTCAGCATCTTTATGGTGATGGTCCCGGTCGTGCCGCACGGCCTGCAGAGCTCCATTCCGAAGGCTGCAGCGCCTGCCGCGACCCTGATGCCCGTGCAGGTACAAATCTCCACGGGCGACGCCATCGAGCCGGTGCGCTACCGGATCGGTTCGCGCGACGTAGCACTCGCGGAGTTGCAGCCCAGCCTGCAGGCGCTCTTTGCCGTGCGCCAGGACCGCACGCTCTATGTTGCCGCAGATCGCAGCCTCAGCTTTCGCCAGGTCGCGGAGGTGGTGGGAGCGGGTCACCGGGCGGGCGCCGGAGCCATCGTGCTGAGAGGCCCGCTTCCGTGAGTACGCGGTGCGTCCCCAATTACCCAGCCGTACGCAGCCGCAAATAACAAGGCCTCCCGCGCGGGGAGGCCTTGTTATTTGTGAGGGCGTTCTGCTGAGGTATTACTGCATGTTGACGCCGCCGCCGAGCGCCTTTTCCTTGGCGGCCTCGTTGGCCTTGCGAGCGCCTTCCGCCTTATGCACCCAGTCGTCGGCCGCGGCTACGTCGGCCTTGCGGGCAGCGTCGTTGCCGCACTCCAGGTCGGCCTTGCGGCGATAGGTGAGGTTCATGTACTGCATCGCGTCATCGTAGTTGGGGTTGATGGCGACCGCCTGGTTCAGGTACTGGAGCGCCTCATTGACCAGGCTGCCATTTTGCGCGACGAGCTTGGCGCACACGTCCTTGGACTTCTTGGGGTTGCCGAGGCCGTCGTCGGTCAGTCCGGCCTGGCCCAGGACGGTGGTGGCGTTCTTGTAGGCCTGGGTCCAGTCGATGACGGCGATGGTGTAGTTGGCCTCAGCATCCTTGGGATCGAGCGAGATGATCTTCAACTCGTCGGCCTTGGCGAGATCGTACTTCTTGATGTTGCGGTCGATGGAGGCCACCTGACGCAGGGCATTCAAGTCATCCGGGTTCTTGGCCAGCACCGAATTGAACTCGTCCAAAGCCTTCTGCGCGAGCGCCAGGTTATCGGGCGTGTCGAGGTTCGGGACGATCTGGTAGCTGTACGCCGTGGCCAGGTAGAGCCGGGCCGCATCGTAGTTGGGGTCGAGATCCACCGAGGTCTGGAAGTGGTTGACCGCCTGCTCGTACTCGCCGGCCTTGAAGGCCTGCACACCCTTCACCAGTTGGTCGCGAGCTTTGAGCTTGGTGCAACCTATCGTGCTTGCCAGCAACAGCAGAAGTGCCGTACCGACGGAGATCCGTGAGCTAAGTTTCATTTGCGAAATTCCTACCCTTCGACAGAGTCGCCCTCTGGCCCACGAACGGGGCCGTGTCCAGAAATCATACTGTAGACCTTTCCCTCCGATTGTAAAGGGAGAGGCAATGGTTTACCAGCAAACCGGGCTGATTTGCCTGCCGTTTCGCTTGCTCTACGCGACGAGACGTGCACAGCTCCGCCCAACCTTATACACCCTGAGACGCGAACCCGGCACAAAGAGACGCGAACCCGGTGCACAACCGCCGCCGGGCGGGTGGAAAGTTGGTAGCATCGGGAAGAGCCCGCCCCAAAGCGAGCCTCCGGGGGTACAACAGTGGCAAAGCAGAGCAGTAAGTGGACAGCAGAGCAGATTCCACCGCAGGCGGGCAGGACGGCGCTGGTCACCGGGGCCAATAGCGGTATCGGGTACCAGGCGGCGCTGGAACTGGCGCGCCACGGGGCGCACGTCCTGCTGGGCTGCCGCAACGCGGCCAAGGGAGCGGACGCCCTACAGCGGCTGCTGGCCGAGGTTCCGGGCGCGAAGGCTGAGGTGGTGGAGCTGGATATGGCCTCGCTGGCCTCGATACGGGCGTTTGCGGCGGCGTTTGCCGCTCGCGGGGTGCCGCTGGACCTGCTGATCAACAACGCCGGGGTGATGGCGCTGCCCACCCGCGAGGTGACCGTGGACGGCTTTGAGCGCCAGTTCGGCACCAATCACCTGGGGCACTTCGCGCTGACCGGCCTGCTGATACCCCAACTGCTGGCTGCGGATGCGCCGCGGGTGGTGACGGTGTCGTCCATTGCGCACCGCAGGGCAAAGATTGAGTTCGACAACCTGCAGGGCGAACGCAAATATGCGCCGCGCGATGCCTACAACCGGTCCAAGCTGTCGAACCTGCTGTTTGCGCGCGAGCTGGACAAGCGCGCCCGGGCCGCGGGCAGCAAGCTGGTGAGCATCCCGGTTCACCCGGGGGTGTCGAGCACCAACATTATCGACAACGGGATGGCACCGACCGGGCTGAAGCGGATGGTCATCGCTGCGGTGGCTGGGCTGGTCATGCAGCCGGATACGGCAGGCGCGCTGCCCACGCTCTACGCGGCCACCGCTCCAACGGCTGTGGGCGGCGAGTACATCGGGCCGGACGGCTTTCTGGGCATCAAGGGCTCGCCCACCGTGGAGCAGCCCAAGCCGCAGGCGCTGGATGAGGCCGTCGCGGCGAAGCTGTGGGCGGTGTCGGAAGAGCTTACCGGAGTCGTCTACCCGCCGCTCGCCTAGCGGAGGCTGACCTACCGCTTCTTCTTTTTCTTCGCCGAAACCTTCTTGCGCACCGGGGGACGGGTGACCGACAGGCGCTTGCCGGTCGGCTTGCGCGCCCTGGCCGGGGAACCGGCGGCGGCGGTAGAGAGCCGCAGCAGCTTGGCTGAATGGGTATCCAGCAGCCGCTCAATCTGACGCAGCAGAGCTGCGGTTTGCATGGGCTTGACCAGCATTTTGTCTGCTCCCATGTCGGCCCAGTCGTCCTCGGGGTAGGCGGTGAGCAGAGCGACGGCGGGGTGGTAGGGCGCGGAGCGCGCGGCCTGGATGACCTCGCGGCCGGAGGCGTCGGACTCCATGCGCATGTCGGTGATGACCATCTGGTACTCATGCAGCTTGATCTTTGATTTGGCCTCGTGGGCGCTGGCGGCGGTGTCCACGTCAAAGCCGGAGATCTCCAGCACGGCCTTCATGGTGAGCAGGATGGCGACTTCATCATCGACCAGCAAAACGCGGCGCTTGGGCACGGGGAGTCTCCTGGGGCGTTGCTTGCGAACGCAGAAGTTATCGTACACGGACAGCGGGGCGAGGAGCGGTGGCACGGCATCAAGCCCTTGTTGATGCAGTGAATGATGATGGCACTTTCGGGCATGGCGATGGCTATACATGAGACCATCAAGTCATCCCCTCCACAGAGCTTTTGGCGGGACGTACGTTCCTACCAAAGGATTCTCCATGAGCAGTCGGGCCTGCGCGATCATGCGCATTTGTGTCGTCGTTGTTTCTGCTGTCTTCGTTCTGCTTGCGGGTTGCAGCAGCAACAGCTTCAAGAACCCCACCAACCTGCATCTGGAAGGCGTGGCGATGGGCGGGCAGCAGCCGATTGGGGTCTCGACGCTGCAACTGTATGCGGTGAACACATCGGGCACGGGCCCCACGTATACGTCGACGCCGCTGCTGCCGGTGGGGGCCGCTGCGCTGACTACCAGCGACGGCTCGGGCAATGCGACCAACTCCAATGCCAACGCGGGCAACAGCTTCAACTCGCTGCCGGTGGGCTACTTCACCATTACCAATGACTACACATGCCCTTCGCCGGGCGCGCAGGTGTATCTGGCCGCGAACGGCGGCGTCCCGGGGCCCTCGGTAGGGACGAACAACTCCGACATCGCCATCATGCTGGCGCTGGGGGCGTGCGGGCAGTTGTCAGGGTCAACGAGCGTGCAGATTAATGAGGTGACCACGGTCGGGTCCATCGCGGCGCTGTATCCGTATATGACGGCGTACAACGCTGTCGGATCGCCGAGCGGCAATGCCGACTACCTGGCGGAGGAGTTCAGCGTCGCGAACGAGTACATGAACGCGGCGACCGGTGTGGCGCCGGGGGCAGCGTTGTCGGCGGGGTACTACGCGTCGTCGAATGAGGTGAACACGCTGGCGAACCTGGTGGCTACGTGCGTGAACACGGCCGGAGGCTCGGCGGGTGACGGCTCGGCGTGTGGCAACATCTTCCTGGCTGCCAAGCCGCCGGGGCAGGGCTCGACCGCGCCGACGGATACGGTCGGGCTGATGATCGACATCCTGAACAACCCGACGAACAACGTGCCCGGAATTTATAACAACATCAGCACGCAGCCGCCGTTCTTTCCGTATGACCTGAGCGCGCCGAGTGACTGGACGCTGCCGATCGTGCCGGTGGCGCAGACGCCGACGGCCTCGCCCGCGGCGGGAACGTATGCGGGCGCGCAGATGGTGACGCTGACGACGCAGAACAGCACCGCGGCGATCTACTACACGACCGACGGAACGACACCGACGACGAGTTCGAGCGTGTACTCGGGGCCGGTGACGGTTTCGGCGAGCGAGACGCTGCAGGCGATCTCCGGCAACCGCGGCGGTGTGAGCGCGGCGGGTGTGTTTGGGTACAACATTACGGGCGCGGCGGCGACGCCGGTGATCTCGCTGGCGGCGGGAAGCTATAGCTCGGTGCAGACGTTCACCGTGACCTCTGCGACACCGGATGCAGCGGTGTATGTGACGACGGACGGGACGACACCCACGGCCGCCTCCACGCTGGTGACGGGCGCGTTGCAACTGGACAGGACGGAGACACTGAAGGCGGTAGCCATTGCAGGCAACTCCAGCAGCGGCATGTCGAGTGCGGCGTATACCTTTACTTCGGGGATCATCAATACGATTGCCGGCGGCGGGATACCCAATGGGGACAACATCGCAGCGACCAGCGCGGAGCTGAACGGTGCTTTTGACGTAGCGGTGGACGCGAGCGGGAATCTCTACATCGCCGATTATTACAATGCGCGCATCCGCAAGGTCACGGCGGCGACAGGTGTGATCACCACCGTGGCGGGGAACGGGACATCCGGCTTTACGGGCGACGGGGGGCTGGCTACCAGCGCTGAGATCAACCATGCCTATGGCGTGGTGGTGGACGCCAGCGGCAATCTGTACATCGCGGATACCGGCAACAACCGCATCCGCATGGTGACGGCGTCGACGGGCGTGATTACGACGGTGGCCGGCAACGGCACGCCGGGCTTTGCGGGAGACGCCGGCGCGGCTACCAGCGCGGAGCTCGGGAACCCCATCGGCGTCGTGTTCGACGCCGGCGGCGATCTCTACATCTCTGATTCTTCCAACAACCGCATCCGTATGGTGGCGGCGGGAACAGGCATCATCTCGACCTTCGCGGGCAACGGGACAGCGGGCTACTCCGCGGACGGCGTAGCGGCGACGAGTTCCGAGCTGAACAGCCCCTACGGGATAGCGCTGGATGCCGGCGGCAATCTCTATATTGCGGATGCCACCAACAACCGGGTGCGCAAGGTGTCGGCAACGACAGGCATCATCACAACAGTAGCGGGCAACGGGACCCAGGGCTTCGCAGGAGATGGCTCCGCGGCCACCAGCTCCGAGATGTACGCTCCCACGGCCGTGGCGGTGGACGCGAACGGGAATCTCTATATCGTGGACCGTGACAACAGCCGTGTCCGCGAGGTGTTAGCAGCGACGGGCATCATCTCCACCTTCGCGGGCGGCGGGTCGAGTCCTTCCACCTGCAGCGGATCGACGGATTCTGTCGGCGACGGGTGTGCGGCGACCAGCGCGAATATCGATTATCCCTATGGTGTAGCGCTGGATACGAGCGGCAACCTGTACATTCCTGGTTCCAACTCTCAACGTGTCCGCAAGGTGACGGCGGGCATCATCACGACGGTGGCGGGCAACGGTATCGGGGGCTATGCACCGGCGGTGCCGGACGGCGTGCTTGCGACGGCGTCCCTGCTCACCGCTCCCAATGGCGCGGCGGTGGATGCGAGCGGCAACCTGTACATTGCGGACACTACGCATCACCGCATCCGCAAGGTGACGGTGGCGACGGGCGTGATCACGACGGTCGCGGGCAGCGGAGTCCAGTGTGCGCTGGTCAACGGTGCCTGCGGAGACGGCAGCGCGGCCACTAGCGCCCAGCTCAATGGGCCCAAAGGCGTGGCCGTGGACGGGGGCGGCAACCTGTACATCGCGGACACATCGGATAACCGCATCCGCAAGGTGACGCTGGCGACAGGCGTGATCACGACGGTGGCGGGGACCGGGGTGGCGGGCTTCCTCGGGGACAATGGCCAGGCGATCAACGCCAAGATCGATGCTCCCTACGGCGTCGCTGTGGATGCGAGCGGCAACCTGTACATCGCGGACACTAGCAATCAGCGCATCCGCCTGGTGACGGCCTCTTCGAGTGTGATCACGACCATCGCCGGGAGCACTCCGTGCACACCGGCCACGAATACCTGCGGCGATACCGGCGCGGCCAGCAGCGGCAAGTTCAATGGCCCGAGGGGCATCGCGCTGGACGCGAGCGGCAACCTGTACATCGCGGACTATGGCGACAACCGCATCCGCGAGATTACGGGAGGCAACATCTATACGGTGGCGGGCAATGGGACGGCCGGCTTTATGGGAGACACGGGTCCGGCGACCATGGCCGAGCTGCATTCGCCCGCCGGCGTGGCGGTGGATGGCAGCGGCAACCTGTATATTGCGGATGCCACGAACGAACGCGTCCGCAAGGTGACGGGTGGCAACATCTTTACGATTGCAGGCAATGGGACGGTCGGCTTCACGGGAGACGGAAGCGCGGCGACCGCTGCGGAGCTCTCCGCCCCGAGCGGCGTGGCGGTGGACGCCAACGGCAATGTCTACATCGTGGACACGACCAACAACCGGATACGGGTGGTGAACCCGTAGACGCGTCAAGGGGAGACGAAAGGGCGAGGGCCTGAGGTCGGTGCCTCTTCGCCATTCCGCACCCAAGTTCGGGTCGGTCTCAGAGGCGAAGGCAACAGGAAAAGCGGTAGGCTCTTGATGTGCCTGAGGCGTCTGCGAATCCGAAGGTGGTAGCTCCAGCTGCGCGTGGTGCGTGGATTCTGGCCGCGACCATTCTCGGGTCCAGCATGGCTTTCATCGACAGCACGGTGGTCAACGTGGCGCTGCCCGCGTTGCAGACCTCGCTGCACGCGACGGTAAGCGACGTGCAGTGGGTGGTGGAGTCCTATGCATTGATGCTGGCTGCGCTGCTGCTGGTGGGCGGGTCGCTGGGCGATCGCTACGGACGGCGCAAGGTGTATCTCTGCGGGACGGTGCTGTTCGCAGCCGCGTCGGCGTGGTGCGGGCTGTCGAACTCCATCGGCATGCTGATCGTCGCGCGTGCCGTGCAGGGGCTGGGGGCGGCGATGCTGGTTCCCGGCAGCCTGGCGATCATCAGCGCGTCGTTTCCGGAAGAGACGCGCGGGAAGGCTATCGGCACGTGGTCCGGATTCACAGCGATTACTGCCGCGATCGGGCCGGTGATAGGCGGGTGGCTGGTGGAGCATGCAAGCTGGAGGTGGGTATTCTTTCTGAATCTACCGCTGGCACTGGCGGTGGTGGCGCTCTCGCTGATGCGCGTGCCAGAGAGCCGTAATGATGCTGCGAGCCGCCATCTGGATTGGCCGGGCGCGCTGCTGGCCACCGTGGGGCTGGGCGCGGTGACCTATGCGTTGATTGAGTTTCCGAACCGCACGGCGCATGCTCCGCACCTGATTCTGCTGGTTTCGCTGGTGGGCGCGGCGGCGCTGGCGGGGTTTCTCGTGGTGGAAGAACGGTCGCACGCGCCGATGGTCTCGCTGGCGCTGTTTCGGTCGCGCAACTTCAGCGGCGCGAACTTGCTCACACTGTTTCTTTACGCGGCGCTGGGAGGGATGCTGTTCTTTCTGCCGATGAACCTCATTGAGGTGCAGCACGACTCGGCGACCGAGGCCGGCGCTGCGCTGCTGCCGCTGGTCGCGCTGCTGTTTGCGCTCTCGCGGTGGTCGGGGGGGCTGGTGGCGCGGTACGGCGCACGGTTGCCGCTGACGATTGGGCCGCTGATCTTTGCAGCCGGTGTGGCTTTGTTCGCGCGACAAGGTGTGGGCGGAAGCTACTGGACGACAGTGTTTCCTGCAACAGTTGTGATGGGATTCGGCATGACTATGTGCGTCGCGCCGCTGACGACGACGGTTATGAACGCGGTGGACCAGGCGGATGCGGGCTTGGCCTCCGGCGTGAATAACGCCGTCTCGCGCATCGGTGGTCTGCTGGCGGTGGCGGTCTTCGGCGTGATCCTGCTGGCGGGTTTCAATCGCGGGCTCGACCGGCGGCTGGACCGGCTGGCGCTGACGCCGCAGGCGCGGCAGCAGGCCGATGCGCAACGTCCGCTGCTGGCGGCGGCAAGCGATCCTGACCCGCGGGTGCAGCGCGCAGTCGCGGAGTCGTTCGTTGCGGGCTACCGGTGGGTCATCTGGGTGTCTGTGGCGCTGGCGGTGGTGAGCAGCGGCTGCGCATGGTGCTGGATTGACCCGGCTCCACAGGCGTGATGAGGTGCACAGTCGCGCGGCTGGACGGGGCATAGTATGGAGCTATGCCATCGCTCGTGAATGGTGCTGCGTCCACCGAAGAGCAGCCGGTCGCTCGCCGCCGATTGAGTCGCAAAGCGGTTATCGTCCTCATCGTGTTGGCTGCGGTGCTGGTGGGCGCGATCTTTCTGTATCGGTGGATCGCCGCGCGCAACGCGCCGCTGGTCTACTCCGGCACGGTGGAGACGCGCGAGATTGAGATTGGTTCCAAGATCGGTGGGCGTGTGACCGGGGTTGCGGTCGAAGAGGGCCAGATGGTCGCCGCTGGAGCGCCGCTGGTGAGCTTTGAAGCCGATCAGTTGAAGGCCGAACGCGCGCAGGCTGCGGCAACCGTGGAGCAGGGAGACGCTGACCTGAATCGGCTGCACACCGGGAACCGGCCCGAGGAGATTGCACAGGCCGATGCTGCTTTGAAGGAGCGTGCCGCGGAGCTGCAGGAGGCGAAGAACGGGCCGCGTCCTGAGGACCTGCGCCAAGCCCAGGCCGACTACGATGCCGCCAAGGCTGACGCCGTGAACGCCGCAGCGACCTACGCGCGCATGCAACCACTGGTGGACAAGGATGTGATCTCTCGCCAGCAGTTCGATGAGTACACGGCGCAGCGCGACAGCACGGCACAGCGCGCGGAGTCGGCACGGCAGAAGCTGGTTGAGTTGCAGGCCGGAACTCGGACAGAGGATATACAGGCCGCTGAGGACCGCTACCAGCAGGCGCTAGCCGCCGACACGCTCAGCCACCAGGGATTTCGTCCGCAGGACATCGCCTCAGGACAAGGCCGGCTGACGGCGGCGCAGGCGCAGGTGGCGGCGCTGGATGCACAACTGCGCGAGGCGAACTTGAGCGCGCCTGCCGACGGCGTGATTGAGACGGTGAGCGTACGGCCCGGCGACCTGGTGCCGCCGAACCAGATTGTGATGACGATGCTGGAGTCGTCGCAGCTGTGGGTGAAGGTCTATGTGCCGGAGACCGACCTGAGCCGCATACGGGTGGGGCAGAGCGCAGACGTGGAGATCGACGCACTCAACCAGCGCCACTTCAATGGACACATTCAGGAGATCGCGTCGGAGGCCGAGTTTTTGCCGCGCAACGTCCAGACGTACAACGACCGCGAGCACGAGGTCTTCGGCGTGAAGGTGCAGGTGGAGAACCCCGGCGGCGTGCTGAAGTCGGGCATGTCGGCGACGGTGCAGTTGCGATGAGCGCGGCGAGCAGCGCTGTGGGCCATAATGTTATTTCGGCCGAGCACATCACCATCAAGTTCGGCGATTTCACCGCCGTGGACGATGTGAGCTTCCAGATTCATAAGGGTGAGCTCTTCGGCTTCCTGGGGCCAAACGGCTCGGGCAAAACGACCATCATCCGCGCACTTTGCGGACTCCTGCCCTTGAGCGGCGGCAACGCGACCATCCTGGGTATGGATGTTCGCCAGCATGCTGCGGAGATCAAGCAGCACGTCGGCTACATGGCGCAGAAGTTCGGCCTGTATGAAGACCTGACCGTCGAGGAGAACCTGAAGTTCTACGCTGCGGCGTACGGGCTGTCCACTGCGAGGGCGCGGACGCGCATCGCGGAGCTGCTTGAGCTGACCGGGCTGGAGCCTTACTTTCACCGCCGGGTCACGCAGCTCTCCGGCGGATGGAAGCAGCGGCTCGCGCTGGCGTGTGCGATTGTGCACTCGCCTGAGATTGTGTTTCTGGACGAGCCGACCGCGGGCATTGATCCGGTGGCGCGGCGTTCGCTGTGGGACCTGTTCTTCCAGCTCGCGGGGCAGGGCGTGACGTTCTTTGTGACGACGCACTATATGGACGAGGCCGAGCGCTGCGGGCGGCTGGGCTACATCTATATGTCCAAGCTGATCGCGCTGGGAACGATTCGCGACTTGCAACAGTTGCCGGACGCGAATCCAGCAGGCACGTCACGGTTGGAGATTGAGGCTCCCAATGCGGCGACGCTGCTCACCGGTATGCGGCAGGCGCCGGGCGTGCGCGAAGCGACCATCTTCGGCCGTGATCTGCATGCGCTGGTGGAGACCGACCGCATCGAGAATCTCAAGTCGCTGTATCCGCAGTGCAAGATGCGGATGATTGAGGCGTCGCTCGAGGACATCTTCGTTACTCTCACGCTGCACATCATGGCGGAGCAGGCTGGAGCCAAGCGATGAACAAGCTGTTCTTCGGCCTGCGCCCGGTCTGCCGCAAGGAGTTCACGCACATTGTGCGCGACCCCACGACGCTGTTCTTCGCGCTGCTGATTCCGCTGCTGCAGTTGTTCCTCTTCGGCTACGCGGTGGACACGAATGTGCGCCAGGTTCCGACTGCGATCTTCGACGAGTCGCAGACCCAGGAGAGCCGCAACCTGGTGCAGAGCTTTGCTGCGTCGGATGTGTTTCTTGTCAGCTCATACGTGCAGTCGGCGCCGGAGATGTACTCCACGATGCGCTCGGGCAAGGCGCGCGTCGCGATCCGCATACCGTATGACTACGCGCGCAACCTGCAGTTGGGCCGGACGGCGTCTGTGCTGGTGCTGGTGGACGGCTCGGATTCTTCGGTCGCGGGCACGACGATGGATGCAGCCAATGGGGTCGCGCTGGAGGAGTCGCTGGCGCGGATACCGGGGCTGGTCTCGCCGGCGATTGAGGTGCGGCCGTCCGTGCTGTACAACCCCAGCACGCGCTCGGCGAACTTCTTTGTGCCGGGGCTGATTGCGGTGCTGTTGCAGATGATGACCATCCTGCTGATTGCGCTGAGCCTGGTGCGCGAGCGGGAGCGCGGAACACTGGAGCAGTTGAAGATGACGCCCATCAAGCCGCTGGGGCTGATGGTGGGCAAGATGATTCCGTACGGCTGTCTGGCGTTCGGTGAACTGTGTCTGATCCTTACAGTGATGCGCTGGGTCTTCCAGGTGCCGATTCACGGCAGCGTGATCCTGCTGCTGCTGATGTCGCTGCCGTTCCTGCTGACGGTGCTGGGGCTCGGGTTGTTCATCTCCACGCGGGCACATACGCAGGCGGAGGCCTTTCAGTTGGCGATGGGGACGGTGCTGCCGTCGGTGTTTCTGTCGGGGTATATCTTTCTCATCTCGACGATGCCCGCGTTCTTCCGTGGCGTGAGCCATATCATCCCGGCGACGTACTACATCCAGGTGCTGCGGGGGATCATCCTGCGCGGCTCGACGTTTGCCGACCTTTGGGTGAACGCCCTGGTGCTGACGCTGATGGGAGCGGCGGCGATCCTGCTGGCGGCGCGGCAGTTCGTGAAGCAGGGCGCAGGCTGAGGGCAGTGTCAGGCACTCCTGTGTGCCCGCATTGTTGACTCGCTCGGTGGGCATTGCTAGGCTTAAGGTTTCCACGCAGTGTGCGGCGAAAGGCAGTGAAAGCAATGCAGGTTATTATCCTGGGCTCAGGCGCCATGGGCCTCGCCGCCGCGTACCAGGCCCTGTGTGATGGGCATCAGGTCACGGTTCTCGAGGCCGACAAGCAGCCCGGAGGCATGGCCGCGCACTTTGACTTCGGCGGCCTGTCCATCGAGCGCTATTACCACTTCATCTGCAAGACGGACTACCCGACCTTCGAGCTGCTGCGTGAGCTTGGCATGGAAGACAAGCTGCGCTGGCGGGCGACCTCGATGGGCCTGTATGCGAATGGCCGGCTGAATGACTGGGGCAATCCTATCGCGCTGCTGAAGTTTCCCGGCATGAGCCTGATCGATAAGTTCCGCTATGGGCTGTTCGCGTTTGTTTCGGCGAAGCGCAACAGTTGGCCTTCGCTGGAGCATCGGACGGCGAAGGAGTGGATTACGACGTGGTGTGGCGAGCGTGTGTACAAGCTGCACTGGGAGCCGCTCTTCCGGCACAAGTTCTACGAGTACCAGGACAACATCTCGGCGAGCTGGATATGGACGCGCATCCGCCGCATCGGCCGGTCGCGCAAGAGCCTGATGCAGGAGGAGCTCGGCTACCTGGAGGGCGGCACCGAGACGCTGGTTCAAGCGCTGGCGGCGGAGATCGATCGCCGCGGGGGGAAGATCGTACTCGGCAATCCGGCGAGCCGCGTACTCACGGTGAACGGCCGCGTGACTGGCGTTGAGACACCCAACGGGCCCATTGCCGCAGATGCTGTTATCTCCACGGTGCCGACACCGTTTGTCTCACGCCTCATCCCTGACCTGCCTGAGGCCGTGAAGCAGCAGTACGATGCCATCCCCAACATCGGAATCTGTTGCCTGATCTTCAAGCTCAAGCGCTCGCTCACACCGCACTTCTGGGTGAACCTCTCCGATCCTGCGATTGAGATTCCCGGGCTGATCGAGTTCTCCAATCTGCGCCCGGTGGACGATACCGTGGTCTACGTTCCGTACTACATGCCCACGACAAACCCGAAGTTCAGCTGGCCGGACGAGCGACTGCTGGGCGAGGCGTTTGCGGCCATGCAGGCGGTGCAGCCCGCGCTTAGCCAGGACGATGTGATTGATTCACGCGTGGCGCGATTGCGCTATGCACAGCCCATCTGCGCGCCGGACTTCATGAGGATGCTGCCGCCGGTGCAGACCGCTATTCACGGCCTACAGGTGGCCGACACCTGCTTCTACTACCCCGAGGACCGGGGCATCGCAGAGAGTGTCCGGCTGGGCCGGCGGATGGCGCGTGACATACAGGCCCCAGGCTAGCCGAGAGAGCCTGCGCGTGTTTCGAGCGGGAGCGCGGCCGGAACGGATTCGCCGGCGACGGTGCGGGATGTCTTTCGATCGACAACAGCTGCCGCGAAGATCATGATGTAGGGGTCGACGACCATCTTGTAGCGAGGCAGAACAAACAACGCCACACCCAACAGAAGCGCATACAGAATGGAGACGGTCAGCAGCAGGTCTTCTCGGAAGATCCTTTTCCGCTGAAGGAATGCGCCGTATGCCGCGAAGCAGCTCAACAGGATCGATGGTATCCAGTATGTCGGAAGGGAACCCTTTTGGTGGGTTGGGTCAAAGACGAAGAAGATAAACAGCTTCTTCGCGGCAAGCTCTACCTCCCTCCGCGGGTGAGTCCGGATGTAGTCGCGCGCATACTTTCTGAAGACCTGATCAATCGCGATTTCATAATGCACGTCGAGGGGAACGCGATCCAGGTCGGCGCGCATGCCAGGCTGAATGGACTGGGCCTGAATCCAGTCGTAGTGGTTGCTGCCCGTGGATGACGGATTATGACCGAGCCACAGGTTCCAGCCCGGAGTTGTCTCAGTGGGGACGAAGACGCCGAAGACCTTATAGTTGCGAATGACCCACGGCGATATGCAGAGCGCAGAGATCGCCGCGAAGAGCAGCGCAGGACCGAGTGCCCTGGCGCCTTTGCGGATTACCAGACAGACGGCGTAGAGAAACATGGGAGCCAGCGCCTCCGCACGGAACGGGAGCATCAGGCCCATGCAAAGGCCGGCCCAGACAATGTCTTTCCAGGAGTTCGTCTGGTTCATGTATCGATTGAGGAAGTAGATTACCGAGACGCCGAGCACAACGTAGAAGCTGAAGCTGTGAAACTCATTGCATGTCTCGATCTGTGCTGGGTACAGGGCACAGATTAGAGCTGCCAGGTTGGCGGCCTTCTGGCTCAGCAGCGACTTCGCCGTTCGATACACGACGTACACCAGCAACACACCGAATACGGCCTGGATCAGCTCAATGGTGAGATAGGTCCCAGGACGATCTCCGAAGGTTCGCAGAAACCAGGCGAGGAAGTAAGGGTATCCCGGGGGCATGACGGCCGAGATGAGATTAAGCGTGTATGGCGGAGCGTAAGGAGACCCGTTGAGGAAGTAATGGCCCGTGTTGGGCACTGGATAGGTATATCCGAGTCCTCGATTGATGCCGCTGGCGATGATTCCAAATTCCCAGGATTCAGGATGAAGGTAGTTCTTCAGGACGAAGATGGAGGCCACTCTCAGAACGCCGGCAATCGCCAGGATATAACCCAGCTTGAGCTCCTGCAGACGGTCTGACAGGCTCGCACCAAGCGACTTAAAGAGGGTTGTCGGAGAGCTCATTGGCCCAGGTTCTACCTTTTCACGAAGATGAGGCCGCTCTACTGCCCGGCATGTCCTCAATCGTGGCAATACGGCGAAATTCAGTGCTCAGTGTAGCACTTGGATGCTGCCAGCCGGGCCACGCGGTCGATGCCCTGAAGTGCGGGGAACATCGTCTGTTTCGCGCGAAATGCTATACTCGCGAGTGCTTCGGTTTCTGCGGACGACCGCGGAAAATCATCACCCAATCCCATGAAAACATGGCCGTCCAGCCGGCGGCCGTGGAGGCTGAATATTCCACCGTTAGATAAACGCTCGGCAAAGAGTTTCATACGCACCAACGAACGAATCCGCGCCCGCGAGGTGCGCGTGATCGACGAGAATGGCGAACAGCTTGGCGTGATGGCCCCGTTTGAGGCCCTGAAGATGGCCCGCGAGAAGTCGCTCGACCTCGTGGAGATCTCGCCCAATGCCGTTCCGCCGGTCTGCAAGATCCAGGACTACGGCAAGTACCTGTACGAAAAAGACAAGAGCGACCGCGCTGCGCGCAAGAAGCAGAAGGTCATCGTCATCAAGGAGGTCAAGTTCTCCGTGACGGTGGATGAGCACGACTACCAGACCAAGAAGAACCAGGCGGTTCGCTTCCTCGGCGATGGCGACAAGGTGAAGGCCAGCCTGCGCTTCAAGGGCCGGCAGATGGCGCACCGCGACCTGGGCTACAAGATCATCAACCGGCTGATCCAGGACATCGGCGAGGCAGGGACGGTGGAGTTCATGCCGCGCATGGAAGGCACCACGTTGCATGCGATACTCGCGCCGGCGAAGAAGGCCGAGGTGCAACAGCCTGCTGCCGCGCCCAAGCCGAAGGCCGCGGAGGCCGCAGCGCCCGCTGTTGCTGCTCCCGTAGCTGCTGCTGTCGTGAAGCCGGTGGCTGCAAAGGTTGCGACGGCAAAAGCGGCTGCCGCGAAGTAGCTATCTCTCCAGTCCCCACTCATTGATCAGATGGAACCCGCGCTCCAGCAGAGGATAGTGCGAGGGCAGCGGCACGCGCGTGAGGCGCAGCTCGCCGGTGGACTGCCCTGCAATCGGCGTCAGCACAAGATGCGACGCGTCCGGCTGGCTGATGGCGAAGGTGACCGCAGGAAGCCCAGGTCCTGAGACGCGCAGCACAGACTCGCCGGCGCGATAGGCACTTCCGCCCCAGATGCTGCCGTCAGCGGCGCGCACGTCGAGCCGTCCATCAGGCTCCAGCACCAGATCGCTCATCGGAACGCCATCGCCGGTGAGTATTGTCCCGGCGTTGAGGTGCCACTCGCCTGTCAGCGGCGATGGATGACGCAGATTGGCTTCTTCTATCGCGTGCTGCCTGTAGTGCCCAAAGGAGGAGACGATGCCAACGCTCAGGAACGCGGCCACTTCAAGCGTCACCAATATCCATCGGGCGCGGCCACGCAGTGCCGGCTGCCACGGGCTGCTCGGCGCTGTGGGCTTTTGCTTCCAGAAGAAGCCAAAGAGCGCGCGCAGATCGGGGACGATCGCGACCAGCGCCATCAGCAGCAGGTTGGAGGCGTAGAGCTTGACCGGAACGTCGAAGAAGAAGTTGAAGAGCACGACATTGGTCATGACGAACGCCGCGAGCATGGCGCCCAGCAGCGCGGTGCGGCGATAGAGCAGCAGCAGCGCGCCGAGAAACTCGATGCTGCCGCAGATCTTCTCATAGACCTGGTTCATGCCCAGCAGCGTCCAGAGCATGGTCAGAGGCGAGGTCTGTCCCACGGGCTCATTCAGTATCGCCAGCGAAGGCGGAGGCATCTGGATGGGAAAGATCTTCCATGAGCCATAGTTGAACATCGCCACAGCGATGGTGAGGCGCAGGCCGAAGCGGAACCACGCAAGCAGCGTGTTGTACTGCGTGCGGCGGTCGAGCGCCGACCATACGGTGGTCGCGACCACGGCGATGGCCAGCATAATCCCGGCTGCGATCCAGTCCAGCGCGCGGTCGCCGTAGCCTGAACCGTGCAGATGCGCTCCCGGACCTTGCAGGTGGAAGGGGTGCAGGCCGAGCCACTGTGCGGCGAGCAGATACGGCGTTGCGCAGAGCGGTTCGAGAACATGTCCTCCGAGCCATGGAATTGCCCGCCAGACGGTCGCGTTGCCGCAGCACAGCGCGTACTGGGCGATGTAGCAGAAGGCGAAGCGGAAGGCGACGCGCGCGGTCGCGCTCCATGGCCGCACGGAAGTAGATGGCAGCGAAGAGGACGGCGCAGCCATCAGTCTTCGTGCTCCTCAAGCGCGCGCAGCGCAGCCAGATGTCCGCACATGCCGTGGACGCCTCCGCCGGGCGGCGTGGATGAGCTGCACAGGTAGACGCTCGGGTTGCTGGTGCTGTAAAGCCGTTCGGTCGGGCGAAGCAGCAGTTGCGAGAGCGTCATCGCGCCGCCGGAGATGTCGCCTCCGGCGAGATTGGGATCCCAGCGCGCGAGGTCGGCAGAGTTGCTGGCGCGGCTGGCGAGAATGCAATCGCGGAAGCCGGGAGCGAAGCGCTCAATCTGGCGCTCGATGACCTCGGTGAGGTTCTCCGTGGAGCCGTAAGGCACGTGGCAGTAAGCCCATGCGGTGTGCTTGCCTTCTGGCGTGCGCGATGGGTCGAAGAGGCTCGGCTGCACCAGCACCACGAAAGGCCTGTCGCAAGCTCGGCCGTGGAAGGCGTCGTCTTCGGAGCGGGCGATCTCGGCGAGCGTTCCGCCCAGATGTACGGTTGCAGCGCGATGGCACTCTGCGGCGCGCCACGGAATAGGCTCGCGCAGCGCGAAGTCCAGCTTGAAGATTCCCGGACCTGGCTGAAAGCCGCGCAGCACCTTGCGGTACGCGGGCGTGAAGCTCTCGCCGGCGATGCGGTCCAGCGCGGCGACGCTGGTGTCAAACAGCGTCGCGTCCGCGGGAGGAAGCTGTTCCAGCTCGGAGATCTCCGTGTCCGGCAAGATGGTTCCACCGAGCGAGCGCAGATACGCTGCGAGCGCGTCAGTGAGCGACTGTGCTCCGCCGGCGGCGATGGGCCAGCCTGTGGTGTGCGCCGCAGTGGCGAGGATCAGACCGGTTGCGGCGCTCGCGACGTGTGTGAGCGGCAGAACGGCGTGCGCGGCGCAGCCGGCGAAGAGCGCCTGCGCGGGCTCGTCGCGGAAGACGGTGCGAGCCAGCGCCTGCGCGGGTAGCATCGCCGCGGCGCCGAAGGTCGCCATCACGACCGGGCTGCGCGGCAGACGCAGCAGCGGCTGTGTGACCTCGCGGACCAGCGTAGGCCAGTCGCGCACGCTGGAGCTGAAGAGCAGGCGCCATGCGCGCGCGTCGTGCGCGCCGAACTGCGCGGCTGTGGCTTCGAGCGAGTGCTCAAGCAGCAGGGCCGTTCCGTCGTCCAGCGGATGCGCGAGCGGAGCGTCAGGCTCGATCCAGCGCAGGCCGTGTTCGGCGAGCGGCAGCGTCCGGAAGAACGGCGAGGCGACTCCGAGCGGATAGACCGAAGAGCCGAGGTCGTGGCGAAACCCGGGCAGCGTGACTTCAGCGGTGGAGCATGCTCCGCCAATGCGCGCGTTGCGCTCGTAGACTGTGACCTGAACGGCTCGCTGGGCGAGCGTGATCGCGGCGGCGAGGCCGTTCGGTCCGGAGCCGATGATATTGGCCGTGCGAAGTGGCATGATCGTGGCCTACGACGAAAAGCTAAAGCTTTCACGCAAAGGGCGCGAAGGAGAACACAAAGGGCGCGGAGGAATCAACCGCTACTCCGTCCAGATAACTCGCACTGCCTTCTTGCCGAGGCGCAGTGTGGGAGATTCGCCCAGAACCTCGCGGGAGAGTGACTTGCCGCTGAACTTTTCCCCATTGATGGAGACTGCGTTCTCGGCGAGCTTGCGTGTGGCTTCGCCTGCGGAAGCTGCAAGTCCGGCGAGCTGCAGGAGCTTCGCGATGCGCAGACCTTCCGCAGTCATCAGGCCTTCCGCGGCGAGTGAGACTGTGACTTCAGCCAAGTCCTCTGCAACGCCCTTCTGCTGGAACTGGGTGGACCAGCTCTCGGCGGCAGCGTCGGCTTCGGCTGCGGTGTGGAAGTCCGCGGTGATGCTGTGCGCGAGGTCCTTCTTGGCCTGCATCGGATGCAGCTTGCCGGCAGCGACCGATGCGCGCATAGCGTCAATCTGCGACTGCGGCAGGTCGGTGAGGAAGGTCCAGTACTTCCACATCAGCTCGTCGTTGATGCTCATCAGCTTGCCGTACATCTCGCTCGCGGGCTCGTTGATGCCGATGGCGTTGCCCAGCGACTTGGACATCTTCTGCACGCCGTCGAGGCCTTCGAGGATCGGCGTCATCAGGACGATCTGCGGCTTCTGGCCTGCGTCGCGCTGCAGGTCGCGGCCGCGCATCAGGTTGAACTTCTGGTCGGTTCCGCCGAGCTCGACGTCGGAGTGAAGTGCGACGGAGTCGTAGCCCTGCATGAGCGGGTAGAGGAACTCGTGGATGGAGATATCCTCTTCAGCTTTGAAGCGCTGGTTGAAGTCCTTGCGGTCGAGCATCTGCGAGACGGTCGCGCTCGCGGCGAGTTTGACGAGTCCTGCAAAGCCGAGTTTGTCCAGCCACTCGGAGTTGTACCTGACCTCAGTCTTGTCGCGGTCGAGAATCTTGAAGACCTGCTCTTTGTAGGTTTCAGCGTTGGCGTCAATCTGTTCCCGGGAGAGTGGAGGCCGCGTCGAGTTCTTGCCTGTGGGATCGCCGATGAGCGCGGTGGAGTCTCCGATGAGGAAGATGACCGTGTGTCCTAGCTGTTGAAAGTGCCTGAGCTTGCGCATCAGCACGGTGTGTCCGAGGTGCAGGTCGGGCGCTGTGGGGTCGAAACCGGCCTTGATGCGCAGCGGTTTGCCGCTGCTGCGCGAGGCTTCGAGCCGAGCGGCGAGCGCATCCGCTGCGGCTGCGTCCGCGGGCGGAATGATCTCGGCTGTGCCTTTGGTGATCAGGTCGAGCTGTTCGGCGACAGGAGCGAATGCGGGTTGGGTTTCGGTCGGCATAGCTGCACCTCAAAGTATAGAAGCCGCAAGCGCCGCGAAGCGCTCGACTCACCCAATCGGTCAACAGGAAAAGCAGATCCTTCGCTTCGCTCAGGATGACAATCCGTTGAGGGTTCGGTCTCGTTGAGGGTTCGGTCAGTTCGCCGTATACTTCCGCGCATGGACGCTGAACGGGCGCGCAAGTTCCTGCTGCAACTGCCTCACACGGTGGAGACGATGCAGTGGGGCGACAACCTCGTCTTCTGGACCGGCGATAAGGCGATCGGCGGCAAGATGTTCGCGCTGGTCAACCTGGACAAGGTTCCGCTCAACGGCAGCAAGCACGGTGTGGTGAGCTTTGCCGCGGGGGCGGAGCGCTTTGCCGAACTGGTGGAGCGCGATGGGCTGTTTCCGGCGCCTTACATGGCTCGCATCTTCTGGGTCGCTGCAGAGCGCTGGAGCGCGCTGCGTGATGCCGAATGGCAGACCGAGCTGCGCGCTGCCCATGCGATCACGCTCGCCAAGCTGCCCAAACGCACTCGCGATGTGCTGGCAATGCCCGAGCGCGAGCGAACGAAGCTCATTGCGGAGCGGCGAAGCGTGCTGGCGAAGCGAGAAGCGACGAAAAAGAGCAGCAAAGCTGCGAGCCGCCAGAAGTAGGGGTATCCGAGAACCCCAGCGGGCCAAGACCGCCCGCCGGGACCCCTCCCCCTCCTTTTATTTTCTGGAGGGTCTTTGGAATCAGCGGTTTAGCGGGTGACCTCGGGGTCAAAGTATTGATGGTAGAGACTTTATAGGCAAAGTATTCATGGTGAAGCAGTTAACAGCCAACAGTGGACAGCTAACAGCGATGTGGCTCGGCATCGGGACCTCCTTTCCTTGGGACAGGTTAAAAGCAAAGGCCGCAAGCGGCTTGTGCCGGTTGCAGCCATGGTGAGTTCTCTTGTTTAACTCTCTAATCTAATTATAACGAGTGGGGAATATATATACGCCAAGATTCTCGAACTTTTATTTCGAATGGAATGAATGAGTTAGGCGATTCTGGAGGCCGCGGGGGGCTTGACAAGATTTTTGGGGATTTGGGCTTCAGCGGATCTCGGGCATCTTCATTCCCGCTCATGGCTCGATGAGTCTGCATCATGAACAGGGCACCCGGCTATGGGCCTATCTTCGCTGAAGACTACAAAAGAGCCGAGATGCACTGACGCAGTCGCGTCAGCGCAACCGGCTTTATCAGGTATTCGTTGAATTCGGCTTCACCAAAATCAGCTGGAAACTGGTCCCATGGAGTGACCGTCAGGGCGACGATGGGTGTCTTTGTGAAGGCGGGAATTTTACGCAACGCCGTTGCCGTGGCGCAGCCATTCATCTTTGGCATATTCAAATCGAGGATAAAGAGGTCGGGCGCGAAGTCGGGAGCACGTCTTAAGGCCTCTTCACCGTCTTCAGCCTCAATGACCTCGTAGCCGCTGCTTTCGAGTGCGAAACGAATCAGTTCGCGGTGGCTGAGAAGGTCATCCGCAAAGAGAATACGTGCGGCCCTGGTGGGATTGGCGTCGTTCGAACGAGCTTTATGCGGGCTGTTCACGAACCCAGTATAGATATTGTCTCGATGCCAGATTGAGCAAAATAGAACGCCATCGAGAGACAGGCCGCCATGCGGTCGCCAGAGTGGACTACAAGAGGTCCGAGACGCACTGACGAAGCTTCGCCGGACCGATTGGTTTGACCAGATAGCTGGTGAAGCCGGACTGCGACATATCCGCCGGGAGCAGGCGGGAGCTGGCGGCTGTGAGCGCGACGATCGGGGTCTTTTCGAACGTAGAAATGTTGCGAAGCGCCTTGGCTGCTTGAAGTCCGTCCATCTTCGGCATCTGTATATCGAGGATGACCAGGTCCGGTGCGAAATCAGGGGCGATTTCCATGACCTGCACGCCATCCTCCGCCTCAACGACCTCATACCCGCTGCTCTCCAGAATGGAGCGCAATAGTTCACGGCTGCTGGGGTCGTCATCCGCAATCAGGATTCGGGCAGCGGCGGCGGGCTTGATTTGGGTCGTGGGAGTTACTGGCTGAACATCCATAGTCATCCGATCAGGCGTTACAAGCTGGTGTGATGAGCATCTCACACAATGGGCAGGGTGAAGTGAAACCGGCTGCCCTTGTGCAACTCGCTCTCCACCCAGATGGTGCCGCCCTGCATCTCAACCAGTTGGCGGCAGATGGCGAGGCCCAGGCCAGTGCCTTCTCTCGCTCCACCAGGTTTATCGCTGGCCTGGTAGAACTTCTCGAAGATGTGGGGGCGGTCCCCCGGCGCAATTCCTATGCCGGTGTCCGAGACGGTGACCTCGACCAGGTTGCCCTTCAGACAGGCGTCCACCGATACATGGCCACCCGCGCCGGTAAACTTCGTTCCGTTGTTGAGCAGGTTGTACAGTACCTGGCGGAGACGCAGGGGGTCTGCACAGACGGTCAGATCGAGGTCGTGGCCTTCCCGGAGCGAGACGGACCTGGAATTGGCAAAGGGACGAAGGGCATCGACGGCCTCTGTGACGGCGGACTTCAAGGGCAACAACTTCGTGCGCACGGTCAGGCGTCCGGCCTCGATCCGGCTCAGGTCGAGGACATCGTTAATCATCCCCATCAGGTGTTCGGAGTCCTTGCGGATATGATGCAGGAACTTCTGCTGTTTTTCATTGAGCGGCCCGCTGCTGTCTTCGGCCAGCAGTTCTGAAAATCCGATGATCGTGTGCAGCGGCGTGCGGAGTTCATGACTGACGTGGGCGATGAAATCGCTCTTGACCATGACAGCGCTCTCCGCATCCTTGCTCCGCATCTCCAGCTCTGACATGTAGCTTTCCCGCAAGACCCGCTCCCTCTGCTCGGATTGCTTGCGCTCGGTGACGTCGCGGATGATAGCTGTGACATCAGCATCGTTGTCCGTTCGCGCGTGACTCAGGCTGACCTCTACGGGAAACTGGGTTCCATCCTTGCGTTGCGCGTAAAGATCGAGTCCACGCACGCTCCGGCTGTTTCCGGCCGCAGCAAAGTAGCTGAGATGAGCGGCATTATCACCACGCATGGAATCAGGCACCAGCGCGTTGACACCCAGGTTCAGAAGTTGCTGATGGCTGTACCCAAACATCTCCGTCGCACGGCGATTGGCGATGACGATGGCGCCGGAGGGGTTCATCTGCAGGATCGCGTCCGGAGCACTTTCGATAAGTTCCCGGAACTTGCGTTCCGCAATCAACGCAATAGCTGAGGCCGCCTTCTTCTCCGCCAGGTCCCGGAGCCGCAGCACCTCGGCCTCGGCCAGGTCGCGCAGGCGCAGCACTTCAGCCTCGTCCAGATTGCGCAGGCGCAGCACGTCGATCTCGTCCAGGTCGCGGAGCCGTAGCACCTCGGCCTCGGCCAAATCGCGCAGGCGCAGCACTTCAGCCTCGTCCAGATTGCGCAGGCGCAGCACGTCGATCTCGTCCAGGTCGCGGAGCCGCAGCACCTCGGCCTCGGCCAAATCGCGCAGGCGCAGCACTTCGACTGCCAGTCGTTCTACCCTGGCCTCTCGATCGGTGGTGTCGCGGGCGATCTTGGCGATGCCGATGATCTTGCCGCTGCTGTCCATGACCGGCGAAAGGCTGATAGAGACAATGATCCTTCTTCCGCTCTTATGTCTTCGTGCGACCTCGAAGTGCTCCACACGCTCGCCCCGCCGAAGTTGTTCAAGGAAGGATTCCAACTGTCCCTCCTCTCCCGGCCATGCGAGAAAAGATATGTACCGGCCGATAGCTTCGCCCGGCTCATAGCCGAAGAGGCGCGTCGCCCCGTCGTTCCAACTGGTGATGATGCCGTCCAGAGTCTCGCTGATGATCGCGTCGTCGGACGATTCCACAATCGCGGCGAGCCAGCGTTCCGCGTCCGCTGCTCCGGAGGGGCCTGGTTTTGGTGGCGCTGGAGCAATGGGTAGGACTTTGACTCTCATAAGGAACTCTGCGTGAGGGTACAGAGCTGATACTACTCCCGGAGTGCCGACCGTGCGCGGGCCCGCAAACCTGCCCTCTCAGGCCCACGAGTTCTTGCGCCAATCTGGCGGTGCGCTACGAGCTATACCCAGCTCTAACGCAGCACTGAAAAGTCGTATCCCTTGCCGTAGATGTCTCTCTGCTCGTCGGACGAACCGACGACATAGATCATGTACTGGCCTGCCGGGAGGTGATTCGCAGGCAGTAACTGAAAGGTGCTGTCCCCCTGGGCGATCACTTTCACCGGCCGAACCGCGGCAGAGGAGGCGAGCCCGTTGCGATTACCCGACGCCCCGGTACCCGAGCCCACCTCCAGCTCGCGGCGGTCGTCCTTCTCATTCAGCTTTACCAGGATGTAGTTGCCGATAGAGTCGCCTTTAGGCAGTCGGATCGTTATCTTCGGCATAGGAGAGGCCGAGGTGGTTGCGACGGGACCTTCCAGAAAGGCATTCTCTTTGAGCGGCGTAAGGTCTCCGCTCAGGTTGTTCACAACACGTCCGGCGGTCTTCGCCTGGCCCATGGTCTCAATCTGCACCGGCTGGTCGTCCACCGTGACCTTCGCGATGTTGGCCACGCTGCTGTCGACCATCGCCGCGACTACCCGTGAGGAGACGCCGTCCTTGCGCAGCGTGATGATATCCGCATCGCTCAGTTTGAACGTCCAGGTGGACGCCTGAATCCTTGCGATGATGATGGAGTCTTCCAGGCCCATGTTCGCCATCGCAATGATGCGCCCGTTGTCGTCCGGGGTGGGAAGATTGTCGGCCCTGTTGACTGGTTCGGGATTGAGAACGGTTTGGCTGAGTGCAGGGAAACACAATGCCGGGATGATAGCCAAGAGAACCAAAACTCTGCGCATGTGGAACTCCTTGGGACCTCTCCCCGGTCAGTGATGAGTTCGGGAAGATCGAGTCTGAGCCAGTTCCCAGAGGGAGGCCAGCCAAGATCAAGAGCGCCCGCCCGGTGGGGCGAATCGCAGGACCGATTAAGTTGGATGCGCCGAAGGCCCTTCGCGGTAGTTGGATTGTTTAGCGGCTAGCGTAAGACCGCAAAATCGTAGCCCTTGCCGTAGACGTCTTTTCTTTCGTCGGAGGAGCCAACCACATAGATCATGTACTGCCCGGCCTTGAGCTGATTCAGGGGCAGCAACTGGTAGACGTTCTCCGATCGGAGGATGATCCGAATAGGACGGACGGGACTGTTGGAGCTCAGGCCTGTTCGGCCATTGCCGACACCCCCACCAGTACCCACGCCGAGTTCGCGCCGGGTATCGTCCTTCCGATCCATCTTCACAAGGATGTAGTTGCCGATGGAGTCGCCTCTGGGCAGGGTGACGAGGATCTCCGGCATCGGGCTGGCTTCGGTCGTCGCTGACCCTCCTTCGAGATAGGCATTCTCCTTCAGTGGGGTCAGATCCCCCGTCAGGTTGTTCAGCAGCCGTCCTGCGGTCTTCGCCTGCCCCATGGTCACCATCGTCACCGGCTGATCGTCCACGGTGACCTTCGCGACTGAATTCACGCTGTCATCCACCATGGCGGCGACCACACGCGAGGAGACGCCCTTCTTACGCAGCGCCAGCATGTCGTCGTCGCTCAACTTGAACGTCCAACTGGAAGCCTTGATCTTGGCGACGATGATCGAATCGTCCAGCCCTTTGTCCATCATCGCGACGACACGGCCGTTGTCGTCGGGCGCCGGTGCCGGATCGGGGTGGGCCAGCAGAACGGGGTCGGCTGGTGCCGGAGTAGCCTGACCGAACGCCGGAGAAAGAGAGACTGACAAACAAGCAAACAGTACAAAAGCTCTGCGCATACAAGGACTCCTACATGGACCCTTCCCCGGCCAACGCACGACAAGGGAATCGAGCTGGGCTACCTCCGGAATAGGACGTAGACCTAACGATCTGAGGCGCGCGCCCGGAAAGCGAATCGTGCAAGACCAACTAGCTAAGATGCCTTCCGCTTCCAATAGGGAGTCTGGGCGAGGAATATTGTCCAATTGCCGCAACCAGACCTAAGAAGGCCAAGGTCCGAGGGCAATTGGATTTACTGCGGTTCCATCAGCCCTTGGCCAGCTCCGCCTTGACCATCTCGCTGACCATCTTGCCGTCGGCGCGGATGCCGTCGGCGAGAATCCATTGCCGCACGACGTTCATGGTCGGGCCAATGTCCCTGGGACCGGGTCGCACACCGCCCGCGTCCTTCGTCATGT
>Ga0302147_10000247_pt1 | contig 26829 bp, 21 predicted proteins | sample I_Bog_E3_2_FD_192438 | JGI IMG/M metagenome (GOLD analysis project Ga0302147, IMG submission 192438) | Peat permafrost microbial communities from Stordalen Mire near Abisko, Sweden - I_Bog_E3_2 | ecosystem: Environmental > Terrestrial > Soil > Wetlands > Peat | place: Sweden: Abisko, Stordalen...
GTCTTGACGTTCGTACAGTGTTTCAGCAACTCGCGCAGCACATTGGCGCGAAGGTTGTAGGCACTCTCCATCAGTTCTTTTGCCTCCTGAAGCGGCTGGCGCACACCGACTTCGCTCAGCAATTCCAACATCGCACGCTCTGGCGCGGACACCAGCGGACCATCTGGGCGGTCTTCAAATGGCGCGACATGTAGCAACTTGTCCGGCGTCTCCGCAAAGAGACGCTTGCGGTGATATTCCGCCGGAAATCGTTCCACAAACCAGGGTGGCAACTTGGCCGCCACCGAACCATACAAGTGAAGCGTCTCCTGCTGGGAGATGTAGTGGCGCACTCCGTACCAGTTCAGTGCGGTTTTGCCGCCGACGTGAAATCCGGGGATCATACGCTGCAAAAGACGCAGGGAAGGGTGGACTCCCGGGGCTTCGCCCTGCCGCACAAATACTCCTCTTGCCAGGCGATTCAGCCAGCCAGCACGGACATAGTGAACGGCAAGATCGGCAGATACGCCCAGACTGGCGAGGTCATCCGATGTAACCGGAGTCCCTGCTACCGTCTGTGCGTAGAGTCGATTTAGTATGCTTCTGCCAGTCGTAGCCATGCTGCGATTATAGGCACAATATCAAACCGGGGTCAATTTGATACTGCATTGAGTGTCGTAGTAAGACTGCGATAATCAATTCTATTCCAATTTTGGCCGGTGGCAGTTCTACTCGGCCACTGTAAGAATCACAGATGCTTCCCCAGCCAGTACCCCAGGAAGAGAAGACCAAACCCGCAGAGAAGGCCACCGGCAAAGACGCTCCACAGCAGGTAGCTCCAGGCTCCGAGCAGCTTGACCCGGAAATCCCGCGTCACGGCAGCCAGCGCATCTTGGGCGTTGCGAATTGCCCCATCGAGAGCGCCCTTCAGCCACCCATCCATCTGCTTTTGGGACGTTGCGAGAGCTTGTGCCAGGCTGGATTCGATGATGGTACGGATGACGGCGGCGAACTGCTGCCGCGTCTCCTCTGTGTAGCACTTGAGGATGGCCTCTCCGGAAATGGAATCATGGAGACTGGCCTGGACATCCTCCAGAAGTTGCCGCGTCGTCACCCCGGCATCTTCGATGGTCCCCTTCATCTGAGTAGCCGCGAAGTCGGCAATCTCGCGCGTCACGCCGCGGAGCCTGGCCTGTTCCGCAGCCGCATCGTTCAGTCCCTTCGCCACATTTTCGAGGGCACGACATTCCACAATGCTCAGCTTGTAGCGGAGCCATTCTGGATCTTCAGGGTCCATCTTCGAGAACTGCTTGACCAGATCGAAGAGAACCCGTTCTCTCGCCTCCCCTTCTGGGAAGGCGAGATACACAAGGTCGCGAATCCAGGCTGATTTATCGTTTGCTGCCAAAGGGGCTGTGCTCATGGGAGGAGTACCTTTCTCGCTTCCGTGAACTGGCTAAAGGCGCGGAAGCGGTACGTTCTTGCCCGCAGGGTCATGTCCGGCGCTCTCAACTCCGGCACATTGGTTTTGCGCTCGCCCACGTCGCCGAGGGTGACGTTCATCGTCCGCATCATGCGCTGGAGATCGGGCCGTCTGGCGTCCATCCGAATTTCTACGGGCGCGAATGCCTCCCGAAAGGCAGCTACATCCGTCGCCAGCTTCGGATTCTCCCAGGACGACGCAACACCGTCCTGAAAATGGTTGTGGACAATAACGTAGTCCACGGTGTTCTGCAATTCGCCGCCCCACTCGATTACCGAGCGAGCGGAGGCAATATCGGCATCAACGACGCCGACAGCCGTCCACCTGAGATCGAGACCAGACTCCTGCATTACCTTGTAGAAGTCCCGGAACCAGGGAATCATTCGATGGCCTTGTGCCGCGCCCAGGTCAGCCAGAATCACGTCAGCACTGGACTCCAGCGAGATTCCCAACAGCTTGTCGTAGGTCCAACTCTCCAGCGCCGGGAGTTTGTGTGCGTTGGCAAAGAGCGCCTTGAAGCTCCCCTCCGCCTTATTGTCCGGGTCCATATCGAACAGTTCGGCAGTGTAGGGAGTGCTGGCATACCATTCTGCCAGGGTTGCCATGACGGTCGTCTTTCCCACCCCTCCCTTGCCGGCAATTGGAAAAACAACCCGCTTCGGTTTCATTTCCAAGGCAGCGCTCAGTTCTCGCTCCGCCCCACAAAGACGCTCGGCTTGAAAACCTTCGTCGGTTTCAACCGCGCTTCCCGCTGGCGATTCAGTTCCGCTTCGCGATCCAGTTTCGCCATTGCCTCTTCTCTCTGTACCTGCCATGCCGGTTTCTCCTTGTCCTCTGTGCTTTCAGTGCTCAGGCCGCTTTCGCGGACCTTTGGTTGATAAATTTCTTTCCCCACCGCAGGGGGCGGGAGGTTCTTGGCTTTTCTTGAGATGCGCGCCTGTGTCCCCTCAATGGCTAGGTTTGCCGCTTTGCAGAATTGCTGGTATCCACCGGGATAGCCTTCTTCCCGTAGTGTTCCCCAGATAATGCGCCAGGTCAGGCCGCTGCCTTTTGCGGCTTGCAACTCGGAACGAACCGCTTTAAGGAGCCTTCCTTTGAGTTGAAAGACACCCCTGCGAAGCGTCAATGCTTCTACCAACGCAGTCAGTTCAGGTGGGCGATTATATGAAATGCACATTTCACAAGAAGAATGCCAGATGCTCTTGGAGATTGCAAGCGAACAAAGACGATTCCGCAAGAATATGCGCGAACAACCACGACAAAGAACGAATAAGCACGAATAAAGACGATTCTCAGTCTGGGCACACATCTGTCGTGGATACTCGTGTTTGTTCGTCTTTAATCGTGCTTTTGTTGCAGCCGCAGGCTGCGCTTTCTGGAGGTCGAAGACCGGCGGGAGAGTGGCTGTTAGGCAGCCGTCTTCATTGGGTAATGTAGTAGTGGAACATAAAGCGCAGACGCGCTTTGAAGATTTTCTCCATACATCTTTATTGCTATCAACGGCAATATGTGACGCGCCGGGGTACTTTAGAGAAGGCCGCATGCGTCACCTTGCTATTGCAATGTACAGTGCTGTATAGTGCTCCCATGTCGAGACCGAAACCGCCCCATATCATTCGCTACACGATTCGCCTCAATCGCGCTCAAGGGGAGCGCGTTGCGGCCTTGAAGGCGCAACTGCACGCCAGAAGCGACAACGAGGTTTTCGACTACCTCGTCACTGTCGGCACCAACCAGCGCGACGATCTGGAGCAGCTCGTCTACTCACTGTTTGGGAATCTGGCGGACACTCTGGCCCGGAGGTTCCAGAGCTTGGAGACTGTCAGCCAGCTTCACCTTGCCCTGACCGACACATTCATCAAGTACGCGCTCACGGCTCTCCCCGAAGTACCCCCTTCGCTCATCGCAGGAGCCAGAGCGCGGGCTACCAAAATCTATGAGCAGGTGAACCTTACTGCTGCTCGCGAGTTTCAGCGCCGGAGAGAATCGGGTGCCTACTCCCCCGCGGAGCTTGGAATTGAGGAAGAACCGCCAACTCTTTCGTGAGACGGAACGAGGTGAGTTCGATGCCCCGTAAATCAACGCAGACTAGCTCAACGCAACAAAGTGATGTAAAGGCAAAGGGCGAGCGTTCGAGCAGACTTCGCCCAGGCCGGGTTCGCCGGACCAGCACTCCGCCACCGCCTGTCACCAGCACAGCAAAGAACCTGCTTCGACTCGTTCGGCTTGTCAGCCGGTCATCTCCTAGCGGGGCTCGGACAACGCCTGCATTCAACCGGATACCTGCCTCTCCAAAATCATCGGCTTTCCAGCGCCGCTGCATCGTGAACGTCCGCTATGCGTCCGCGCGGACGCCTGGGGGATGGAAAGCGCATGGAACGTACATCGAGCGGGAGAGCGCCAAGGGCGACCGACTGCCATCTGAGAGGGAAGCGGCCAACGAAATTGGCAGCCATGTTTCCGACCCCGACCGCCTTGGATTGGCGCAGGAGCACCCGCTTGGACGGTTGGCGGAGAACTGGCAGAAGGCAGGGGATAAGCGCATCTTCAAGGTCATCATCTCTCCAGAAGACCCCAACGTGGACTTCCAACGGACCGCGTCAGAGATGATTGCCCGGATCGAGCAGTACACAGGAGCGCCTGTCGAATGGGGAGGCGTGGTCCACCGCAACACCGACCATCCCCACACTCACATCATTGTGCGAGGCCGGCTGCGGTCCGGGGAACCGCTCCTGCTTCCCCCGAACCTGATTCGGCAAGGACTACGCGAGGCAGTCCAAAGCTCGCTGACACGGCAGCTCGGCCCGCGAACCATCGCAGACATTGAGCATCAGAAGCAGATCGAGCTTACCGCCAATCGTGTCACTCCGTTGGACCGCAGGCTGGCAGGTCGAGCGATTCCATATGAAGCGGACCCTATATACAAAGATGCCGGAGCCGCAGCAAGCACGGCAGAAGTGGCCAGGCTCCGCCATCTCAAAGAGCTTGGACTCTCGAAACCATACGCCGGAGGCCGTTGGCTTATCCGGTCTGATTTCGTCACGCAGCTTCAACAGATGAAGGACATTCAGGATCGCGCACGTACGCTCTTTCGCAGCGGCGTGGCGATCAGCGATCCCCATGCGCCGATGGAGTATTCCTCATTCTCAAAGAAGCTGATTGGGCGGGTACTGCTCAACAGCGAAGATGAGCGCACCGGCGCTCTGCAAACCATCTTTGAGACCACCGAAGGCAAGATCGAGATTATCCGCCACGATGCCACGCTTCGGGCGGCGTGGGCGCGCGGCGACCTCGAACCCGGAAATGTGGTGACAATCGACAGCCTGAGAAGCGATCCAGACAAGCTCTACGCCTCCACGACGGGCAAGGATAAAGACATTCTTCGCGATGGAAAGGCGCTTGATTCGATTGTGCGCCGAATGCGGGCCATGAATCTCTCGGTCGGCGAGTCAGACAAGGGATGGATGGGGGAGTTCAACAAAACGCTCCGTTCGAGGATGATGGACCGGACCCGAGGCCGGGGTGTCGCCGAGTGGTAAGGCCTGTTGGCAACAGTTGACAGCCTGAACTCCTAAAGTTAATCCATCGAAGCTGTTTTGAATCAATCATCTGGCTGAGTTGATTACTGCGATGAATTGACTTTGAAAAGGCTGCCATACTTGCGGCAAGGAGGCTGCTTGTATGCACAGAAAAAAGTCAAAGCCCAACTATCGGAAGATCGTCCTCCGCCTGCCGGATCTCGACCACGCAAAAGCATCCGTACTCAACAGCCTGAGTTCTCCACAATCACGACGCAACTATCGCTTTGCAATGGAGCAATTCATCGCCTGGTACTGCTCAGAGCCGCGCCTCGCGCTCAACCGTACCGTTGTGCTCAGATTTCGACTCTATTTGGAGAGCCTCGGATTGGCATCCGCAACGATCAACCAGAGGCTCGCTGCAGTGCGACGCCTTGCCTATGAAGCCGCAGATTCTGGTCTGCTGAGTCCTGAATTGGCAGCAGGCATCCGGCGTGTAAAGGGCGTCAAGCACCTGGGCCAGCGATCTGGAAACTGGTTGACTGTCGATCAGGCCCAATTGCTCGTTGAAAAATCTGACGGTGACGGGCTTAGAAACAAGCGAGACTTTGCGATGATTTCCATTCTTCTTGGCTGTGGTTTGAGACGGGCGGAACTCGCCGCCTTAAACATCGACGACATTCAGATTCGTCAGGGACACTGGGCAATCGTCGATCTGGTTGGAAAGGGCAGCCATGTCCGAACGGTCCCGATGCCGGCATGGGTGAAGGATTCAATGGACCAATGGCTCGCCGCTGCTGACCTGAAGCATGGCCGCATATTCCGCGCGGTGAGCCGACACGGCTCGTGCTGGGGGCGAGGAATCTCCGAGAATGTTGTCTGGTACGTTGTGCGCGAATGCGCAAAGCGTCTTGGCCTTGAGCACATTGCGCCGCACGATCTGCGTCGCACTTGCGCCAAGCTGTGCCACTCCAACGGTGGAGAACTTGAGCAAATTCAGTTTCTCCTGGGTCATGCATCTGTTCTGACTACGGAGCGTTATCTCGGTTCCAAGCAGAATCTGGTGGAGCCAGTCAATGACCGATTCGGACCTCTGTATAAACGCAAGACCTCCGACATCAGGAGAACCTGATATTGCCAGATGAGATCAGAGTATCGGCATTCAGGTAACAGCAAACAAATCGTGTGCGGCAGTCGTTCCGTGAAATGGTTATCGGACTCGCCGACGGTAACCTGTCGCCGAAGAAAGTGCATTGTATGCACCGGCTGATCACGCCAGCCGAGGGGACACGGACCTTTTATCGCATTTCCAAACACTTGGCGACCTTTCGGTAGAAATCGGATCGAAGTCCACGACGTTCTCGCCAATCATTCGAATGTGAGCAATACGGAGCACACAATTGGCCTAGAAATCAGTGATTCTGCGAGGAGCACATTGCCAACTGTGCGTGAGCGCTGAGTCCTGCATGCCGGAGTACAAAGACAAATCGGATGGTAGGCACATTGGCGCGGCTCACCAGTTGTCCGTACCTGCCCCTTGGTATCGGCAGCGCTGGATCCTGTGGTCTAGCCTGCTTTTCCTGCTGCTTCTGGTTGCAGTCGTGATCGCGCTGATCCATGAGAACAACGCCAAAGCAGCCGCTACGAAGCGCGCGCTGGCCGCCGTGAAGCCATCTGTTTCCGCCACTGTGACTAAGGCAACAAAAGGCGAAATCGGCATCTACCTCGATGCCATCGGCACGGTGACTCCGGTCTACACAGCCTCCATCACCGCGCAGGCCAGCGGAGTTCTGACAGCGGTGCATTACAGCGAAGGGCAATTCGTTCAGAAGGGGGATGCGTTGATCGACATCGATCCGCGCCCCTATCAGGCGCAACTGATGCAGGCCGAAGGCGTGTTGGAGCGCGACACCAACATTCTGGCGCAGGCGCAGATGGACCTGGATCGCTATCGCACAGCATGGGCGCGCAATGGGATCAACAAGCAACTGCTGGATGACCAGGAGAAAATCGTGCTGCAAGACCAGGGCACGGTCAAGAACGATCAAGGCACCGCAAATTACGACCAGGTTCAACTCAGCTATTGCCACATCAGCGCGCCGCTTGCCGGTCGTGTGGGTCTTCGCTTGGTGGACCCTGGAAACGTGGTGCAGGCCTCAGCGGGCACCGTATTGGCGGTCATCACGCAGGTGCAGCCGATTACTGTAATTTTCACCCTGCCTGAGGATAGCCTCGCCCAGGTGCAGACGCGGATGCGCCAGATGCATACGCTGCCCACAGATGCGTGGGATCGCGCACAGACCGCCAAGCTGGCATCGGGTAAGTTGCAGTCCATCGACAACCAGATCGACACCACGACTGGGACGGTGAAGTTGCGCGCCACTTTCGACAATAGAAACGGCGCTCTTTTCCCCAACCAGTTTGTCAATACTAGGTTGCTGGTGAATACGCTCGATGGCGTCACTCTGGTTCCCACCAACGCCGTTCAGCACAATGGACAGGTTGCCTTTCTCTATGTAGTAACGAATGGAACGGCGAGCGTGCGCAACATCGCGACGGGGGTTGCCGATGGCGGCGTAACAGCAGTCCAGGGAATCAATCCCGGCGAGGTCGTGGCCACCAGCAGCTTCGACAAGCTGCAGGCTGGCAGCAAGGTCGTCGTTTCGAAGCAGGTGCCGCAGGAAAATACCGTTGGAAGCCGTGCTCCGTGAATCCCTCCGGGCCCTTCATTCAACGACCCGTTGCCACTGCGCTGCTGATGGCCGCGATCCTGCTGGTGGGTATTGTTGCGTATTTTCAGTTGCCGGTCTCCGCCTTGCCGGAGGTCGATTATCCCACCATTCAAGTACTCACTTTTTATCCCGGTGCGAGTCCCGATGTAATGGCCACGACGGTGACTGCCCCGCTGGAGCGGCAGTTCGGCCAACTGCAAGGGTTGAGCCAGATGACCTCGACCAGCTCGGGCGGATCGTCTGTAATCGTGCTGCAGTTTGCCCTCAGCCTGAATATCGATATTGCTGAAGAAGAGGTCCAGTCCTCGATCAACGCGGCGCAGAGTTTTCTGCCGTCCAGCCTTCCCTCGCCGCCGGTTTATAGCAAGACCAACCCCGCCGATGCGCCAGTGCTGACGCTGGCCGTCACCTCCGACTCGATCCCGCTGTCGCAGGTTGAGGATATGGTGGATACGCGGCTTGCGCCCAAGCTCTCGCAGTTAAGCGGGATTGGACTGGTAAGCATCAGCGGCGGGCAAAAGCCGGCAGTGCGCATTCAGGCCAACCCAACAGCGCTTTCGTCTTATGGCCTTAATCTTGAAGATTTGCGCACTACGCTTTTGGCCACAAGCGTCAATGCCGCCAAGGGCAACTTCGACGGGCCGCATCAGGATTACCAGATCAATGCCAATGATCAACTGGTAACCAGCGACGACTATCGCAAGGTTGTGGTTGCCTACCGCAATGGCGCGCCCATCATGCTGAACGATGTTGCGCAGGTAGTGGACGGCATCGAAAACAACAAGCAGGCAGCGTGGATGAACGAGACCCCGGCGGTCATCGTCAACATTCAGCGGCAGCCCGGCGCCAACACCATCAGCGTGGTCAAGGCCATCAAGGCGATTCTTCCCCAGCTAGAGGTGAACCTGCCGGCATCCATCACAGTCACGCCGCTCACTGATCTCACCACGGCGATCAACGCATCGGTCTCCGACGTCGAATTTGAATTGATGCTGACCGTTGCGCTGGTGGTGATGGTCATCTTTCTCTTTCTGCGCAATGTTTACGCAACGATCATTCCCAGCATTGCCGTGCCGGTTTCCCTGGTGGGCACCTTTGGCGTCATGTATGCGCTGGGCTATAGCCTCGACAATCTTTCCCTGATGGCGCTCACCATCTCCACCGGCTTTGTAGTGGACGACGCGATCGTGATGATCGAGAACATCACGCGCTATATCGAGGCCGGAGACTCGCCCATGCAGGCGGCCATGAAGGGCGCCGAGCAGATCGGCTTCACCATCATCTCACTGACTGTCTCGTTGATTGCGGTGCTGATTCCACTGTTTTTTATGGGCGGAGTGATCGGTCGCCTCTTTCGCGAATTCGCTGTCACCCTGGCCGTCACCATTATTCTGTCGGCGGTTGTCTCTCTCACGCTGACGCCGATGATGTGCTCACGCATTCTGCGCCATTCGCCTCCCAAGGAACAGCAAAGCCGCTTTTACAAAGCCTCCGAACGTGTTTTCGAGAACGTTATTGCATTCTACGGGCGCACGCTGAAGTTCGTTCTTGGATACCAGACCATCACGTTGCTGGTGGCTGCCGCAACGCTGGTGCTCACAATTGTGCTCTATATCATCATTCCAAAGGGATTTTTCCCCACGCAGGATACAGGCGAAATTCAGGGCATCTCGCAAGCGCCAGCGACGATTTCGTTTGCCTCCATGGAACAGAAGCAACAGCAATTGGCGCGCATCGTCCTTCAAGACCCAGCGGTCGAGAGCCTGTCTTCTTTTATCGGCGCGGACGGAACCAACACCACGCTGAACAGCGGGCGAATGTCCATCAACTTGAAGCCGCTGAACGCACGCGACCTAAGCGCCTCCGACGTGATTCGCAGGCTGCAAGCCAGTCTCAAACCGGTGGAGGGCATCGAGCTTTATATGGAGCCGGTGCAGAACATCACGGTGGACGACCGCGTAAGCCGCACACAGTATCAGTACACGTTGGAAGATCCCGATGCGAACGAGTTGAACCTGTGGACCAGTCGGCTTGTAGACAAGATGAAGCAGTTGCCCCAGCTTGCCGATGTGGCTACCGACCAGCAGACCGGCGGTCTGGCGGTCTCGCTGGTTATTGATCGCGTGACCGCATCGAGGCTCGGCATTGCGCCGTCCACCATCGACAGCACGCTCTATGACGCCTATGGGCAGCGCCAGATCAGCACCATGTACACGCAGTTGAACCAGTACCATGTGATTCTGGAAGCCGCGCCAAGCTCTCAGCAAAGTCCAAATAAACTTCAGGATTTATATATTCAGACAAATACTTCCACTGGAGGCTCGGGACCAGGCGCTTCCTCGTCCTTTGCATCTTCGGGATCTTCCTCGGCTGGTTCCAATGCAACCACGACTTCCGTGAAATACACACCTTCATCGATGGCGCTCACCGCGCCTCAAAATGCAATTCAGTCCGGCGTGGGCGCAAGCGGCGCTTCGACTGCCGCGGCTACCTCGACCTCAGCCGCAAATACTGTGCCCCTCAGCGCGTTCACTCATCTTGAGAAAGCCACCGAGTCGCTCTCCATCAATCACCAGGGGCAGTTCCCGGCCGTGACCGTGTCGTTCAATCTGGCGCCGAGCGCCGCGCTGGGAGGCGCAATCTCGGCCATCGAGAAGGCGCAGAAAGACCTGAAGATGCCGGCCAGTGTGCAGTATGGATTTCAAGGCACGGCGGCTTCCTTTCAGGGGTCACTCTCCAATGAAGGCCTGCTGATTCTGGCCGCGCTGGCAGCGGTCTACATCGTGCTCGGCATCCTGTATGAAAGCTTCATTCACCCCATCACGATTCTCTCGACACTGCCATCGGCCGGCGTTGGCGCATTGCTGGCGTTGATCCTTTTCAAACAGGATCTCAACGTCGTCGCCATTATCGGCATTATCCTGCTGATCGGCATTGTCAAAAAGAACGGCATCATGATGGTCGATTTTGCGATGGAGGGAGAACGCGAGCACGGGAAGAACGCAACAGACGCGATTTACGACGCTTGCCTGCTGCGCTTCCGTCCCATCATGATGACCACCATGGCGGCGCTGCTGGCGGGCCTTCCGCTGGCGCTGGGCCGCGGAATGGGTTCGGAGTTGCGCCGTCCCCTGGGCATTGCCATGGTGGGCGGATTGCTGCTGAGCCAGGTGCTCACGCTTTACACAACGCCTGTCATTTACATCTTTTTCGACCGCATCGGCCATCGTTTCAGCCGCGCGCCGAAGACTCTTGAACCCAGCGGCGAGCCGCAACCGGCGGAGACTCCATGAACATCTCCGCCCCCTTTATACGCCGTCCGATAGCCACCACCTTGCTTACCGCCGGCATCCTACTCGTTGGGGCCATTGCCTTCAATGTCCTGCCGGTTTCTCCCTTGCCGCAAGTCGATTTCCCGACGATCTCGGTTTCCGCCAACTTGCCGGGCGGGAGCCCTGAGATTACCGCTTCCTCGATTGCAACTCCGCTGGAACGTCAGTTCAGCCACATTGCCGGCGTCACTGAAATGACCTCGTCGAGTTCGCTGGGCAGCACCTCGATCACACTTCAATTCGATCTGAGCCGCGACATCGACGGCGCGGCGCGAGATGTCGAGGCGGCGATCAACGCGGCGCGAACTTACCTGCCCGCAAACTTGCCCGCGAATCCAACCTATCGCAAAGTGAATCCTGCCGATTCTCCAATCATCATTCTCGGACTGACCTCGGATAAGTATGACAAGTCGACGCTCTACGACGAAGCGTCGTCGGTCATTGCGCAGAAGCTCTCGCAGATTCAGGGTGTGGGGCAGGTGATGGTAGGCGGAGGCGCAGGTCCATCCGTGCGCGTGGAAGTGAATCCGACCCTGCTCAACAGCCATGGACTTACGCTCCAGAATATTCAGTCCGTATTGAGCCAGCAGAATGCCCATGAGCCCGCAGGCCAAATCTCCGACGGAACCACGACTGCGGACATCATTACCAACGATCAGATCTCCCATGCGGACCAATTCAAGCCGCTGATAATCGGAACCAACAACGGTGCCGCTGTCAGACTCTCCGACGTAGCCGATGTATCCAATGGAGCGCAGAACATTCGCACATCAGGGTACCTCAACGGCACACCGTCGATCACTGTCATGATCTTTCGCCAGCCGGGCGCCAACATCATCGACACCGTTGATCGCGTTCGCGCCGAGTTGCCCTCGATTGAAGCCTCCATTCCGCAAGGCATCAAGACGACCATCGTTCTTGATCGCACCACCACCATCCGCGCCTCTGTCGGCGATGTGGAGCGCACTCTCATTCTCTCTGTCATTCTGGTAATTCTTGTTGTCTTCCTTTTCCTGCGCAACTGGCGAGCCACAATGATTCCCGCTGTTGCCGTTCCTGCTTCGCTGATCGGCACATTCGCGGTCATGTATATGTTTGGCTTTAGCATCGACAATCTCTCCCTGATGGCGCTGACGGTCTCGACGGGTTTCGTCGCCGATGACGCCATTGTGGTGATGGAAAACATCTCCCGTCTCCGCGAAGGAGGAATGACGCCCATGAAGGCCGCATTCGAAGGTTCAAAGGAGATCGGGTTTACCATTTTCTCCATTACCATGTCGCTGATTGCAGTCTTCATCCCGATCCTTCTCATGGCGGGCATCGTTGGCCGCCTGTTTCGCGAGTTTGCCATTACTCTGTCAACAGCCATCGTTGTGTCGATGCTTGTTTCTCTGACCACTACGCCCATGATGTGCGCCTATCTGCTCAGAGATGAGAGGAAAATTAAGCACGGCAGCGCGTACCGCACCACTGAGCGAGGATTTACATGGATGCTCTCCGGCTATAGCCGTTCTCTGACGTGGGTCTTGAAACACCCCGCTCCCATGTTGACCCTCCTGCTGCTCACCATCGGGTTGAACTTCTATCTCATTGACATCATCCCCAAGGGATTCTTTCCGCAGCAGGATACAGGAGCCATTACCGGCAACGCGCGGGGGCCGCAGGACGCTTCGTTTTCGGTGATGGATAACTCGATCCAGGAACTGGAAAAAGTCATCAAGGCCGATCCGGCGGTTGACAATGTCATTGCCCACACAGGCGGCGGCGGCGCATCCAATAGCGGTTCAATTTATATCGCGCTCAAGCCTCTCGATGAGCGCAAGGTTGGAGCGCCGGAGATTATCAATCGTCTGCGGCCCAAACTGAACAAGCTTCCTGTTGCTTCTGCGTTCCTTCAGGCCGCGCAGGATCTGCGCATCGGCGGTCGATCGAGCAACGCTCTCTACCAATACACCATCCAGTCCGACAACGTGCAGGATCTTTCGCACTGGGGCCCCATCCTGCTGGCGGGAATGCAGAAGATTCCAGGCTTCCAGGACGTAAGCAGCGATGCGCAGAATAGCGGCCTGCAAGAGTTGATCGCCTATGATCGAGCAACCGCGGCGCGGCTTGGCATTACGCCTCAGTCTCTGGACACGTCCCTCGATAGCGCCTTCGGCCAGTCTCAAGTTTCCATCATCTACACACAGTTGAATCAGTATTACGTCGTGCTGGAGGTCGCGCCGCAATACTGGCAGAGTCCCGACGGCTTGAAGAACATCTATCTGCATACCACGGGCAGCGGTCTCATTCCGCTGTCTTCGGTCAGCACGGCGCAGGCCAGCACCACGCCGCTGGTCATCAATCACACCAGTTCGTTTCCCTCCGTTACCGTGTCTTTCAATCTCGCAACCAATATGTCGTTGAGCGACGCCACCCGCCTGGTTTCTCAGATGCAGGAGAAGCTCAATATGCCGCAGACCGTGCGCGGCTTCTTTGCCGGAACCGCGTCAGCCTATCAAACCTCACTCGACAGCGAACCGCTTCTCATTGGCACTGCCTTGCTTGCCGTCTACATTGTCCTCGGCATTTTGTATGAGAGCCTGGTGCATCCTCTCACCATTATCTCCACTTTGCCGTCGGCGAGCGTGGGAGCCATGCTTGCGCTCATGCTCTTCAAGATCGACCTCAATGTAATCTCGATCATCGGCATCATTCTGCTGATCGGCATAGTAAAAAAGAACGCGATTATGATGATCGACTTTGCCCTGGTTGCCGAGCGCGAGCACGGCAAGAGCACCACCGATGCCATCTTTGAAGCCTGCCAGCTTCGCTTCCGTCCCATCCTGATGACGACGATGGCCGCCTTGTTTGGCGCATTGCCGCTGGCCTTCGGAACGGGCACTGGCTCCGAACTCAGGCGTCCCCTGGGCATCACCATCGCAGGCGGATTGATCGTCAGCCAGATGCTGACTCTCTACACCACGCCCGTCGTCTATCTGTTCTTCGATCGCCTGCGTCTGCGTTTCAAAGGCAAACAACCAGTTACTCTCAACCAGGGAATCACGGAGGCTTCCTAGTGATGAGCCCTTATGGATCGTCGGTTATGAAGGAGTCGATCATGCAATCACGCAGGCCTTTCGTGGCTTTATCCGCACTCGCTGTCGCGTTCTTCTGCGCGGTGCTGGCCGGATGCAACGTCGGGCCTAAGTATCTTCCGCCCGCGATGACTGCGCCAGCGGCCTTCAAGGAATCTCCCGCGCAGTTCAAGCAAACCGATGGATGGACTGTGGCGCAGCCCCAGGATGCGGTTCTTCGCGGCAAATGGTGGGAGATATACAATGAGCCAGATTTGAACGCACTTGAAGACCAACTGAATATCGACAACCAGAATATTCGCCAGGCCTTCGAGAACTTTATGGAAGCGCGAGCCCTGGTGCGCGAGGCGCGCTCGCAGTATTTTCCTACGGTAGGCGTTGGCGGCTCCTACACCCGGTCGCAAACCTCTTCCACCGTCGCATCTACGTCAAGCACCGGCACATCAGGCGGCAAACAATCGCAGGTGTTTTCTCTTCCCGCCGATGTGTCGTGGGAGCCTGACCTTTGGGGAAGGGTGCGCAACACCGTACGCGCCAGCCAGTATACAGCGCAATTGTCAGCTGCCGACCTTGAAAATGAACGGCTGACTGAACAAGCCAGCCTTGCTCAATACTTCTTTGAAATTCGCGGCCAGGACGCTCTTCAGAAGATTCTCAATGGCACAGTGGACGCCGACAAGAAAGCAGTCCAAGTTGTGCAAGCCGCCTATGACACCGGGGTTGGCGATCAAATTTCCGTTGTCGAAGCGAAGGCGACCCTCGAGAGCGCTCAATCGGCGGCAATCAATATCGGAATCGCCCGATCTCAATATGAACACGCAATTGCCATGCTAGTCGGCAAGTCGGCTTCGACATTCTCCGTTCCTGTTGTGCCGAAGACGAGCGCGCCTCCGCCGATTCCCGTCGGCTTGCCGAGCCAACTGCTCGAACGTCGCCCGGACATCGCTGCCGCAGAGCGAAACATGGCCGCCGCCAATGCGCAGATCCGAGTTGCTTATGCAGCCTATTACCCTGCTCTGACGCTCTCCGCCACAGGCGGCGTGGAGAGTTCGGCCATCAAGAATCTCCTGGAATGGCCCAGCCGATTCTGGTCCGTCGGCCCATCCATTTCAGAGACTGTCTATGATGGCGGCCTGCGCCGCGCCTCCGTAAATCAATACATCGCAACTTACAATGCAAATGTTGCCGCGTATCGCCAATCCGTTCTCACAGCCTTTCAGCAGGTGGAAGACTCGCTCGCGGCGATTCGCATTCTCTCGCAGCAGATTCAGCACCAGCAGAAAGCCGTTGACTCCTCCCAGACATTCCTGCGGCTCGAGCAGGGACGTTACGAAGACGGCATCGACCCTTACATCGATGTGGTCACAGCGCAGACCACACTGCTCGCCAACCAGCAGTCTCTGGCGACTCTCGATGTTCTGCAAATGACCGCGTCAGTTCAACTGATTGAAGCTCTGGGCGGAGGTTGGGACCGGTCGCAATTACCTACGCCGACACAGGTTACGCAGAAGCCTTCAAAGTCGGAGACCACGATTCAGCACTAGATTGCGAAGGCTTCCTTTGCGATGAAACCGTAGAAGATACAGTTGGCAAGATCGAGCCTGAAAAACGCCGATTGCGCCAGAATGAATTCTGTCTTTACGCAAAATCGCCGTACCACTCGGCGAGCATTTTCCTACGAAGCGCCAGGTTCAGAGTTTTGGTTGATTGACCAGCGATTAGCCTCTCAGGATGACGCTTTTTGTTCCTCTAAGCCAGAATACTAATTTTGCAAACTCTTTAATTGGAATGTACACTCCATAACCAGGAGGCATTCCATGAAGAACGGCAAAATCGCTCCTCCAGGTTACGTTCTCCCCAACCGCCCGTCTTGGCAGGGCGGTTTGAACCTTCGATCAGTCTTCGGGGCGGCAGTTGCATTCACGACGACCGCCAGCGCCGCTACCGTGTGGCTTGCCATTCAACTCAACAATCCAGTCGAGATGGGCAATCCGATTCTCTGGGTACGGGGCACCGCGATCTTCCAGCCATTTGCGGCTCTTGTGCTCTGGAAGCACTACGCTGGCAGCCGTCTTATCAGCTCAGGTGTTCGCAAGGATCTCTGGATTGCACTTGGAGTGACCATCGTAGGCGGACTCTTTCTGGCCTATCTCACCTACTGGTTTCTCTCGCTGATCCGCGACAACAAGAGCACAGACAGCCTGATGAACCTGCATGGCTCAGCGACCTGGGCGACGCGCGAAGACATCGAGAAGATCGGCCTGTTTGACGCGACAGATGGAGTCTACGTCGGCGGATGGCGCGATCCCGGCACGCAGCAAATCCACTACCTGCTGCATTCGGGCGCAGAGCCAGTCCTACTCTTCGCCCCCAGCCGAAGCGGCAAGGGCGTCTCCGCCATCATCCCGACGCTCTGCCAATGGCGGCAGAGCGTCTTCGTCTATGACCTGAAAGGTGAGAACTGGGACCATTCCGCTGGTTTCCGTCACGCTATCGGGCAACGTGTCCTGAAGTTCGCGCCAACCCTGCCGCATGAGAGTTGCTGCTACAACCCGTTGTCTGAGATTCGCTGGGAAACTGACTACGAGATTGCCGATGCACAGACGATTGCGAACGCCGTCATTCGCCACGGCGACGACGACAGCCTCTACAAGCACTTTGAGGACGCAGCCGTTGACTTGGTATCGGCGGGCATCATCCACCTCGGTTACGTTTTTCGCAATCTCGATGCACCGCGAGAACCTACGCTCCCCGATGTGCTGGCCCACTACTCCCAGCCGGGCATGGACTTCACTGATGTGCTGATCGAGATGCAGAAAACCATTCATATGCCAGGCGGCAAATCATCGCCGCGCCTGCAATGGTTCGATGTGAATGGCAAGCCAACTTTCACTCACCCCTATGTGAGCAAGGCCGTCCAGCGCCAGCTCAACCGCGCGGACCGGGAGGCATCGAGCATCCAATCGAGCATCGTTACCCCGATGACGCTGTACGACGACCCGATAGTTCAAAAGACCGTCTCGCGTTCCGACTTCAGCGTTCGCGATCTCGTCTACGACAAAGCTCCGATGAGCCTCTACTTTAAGGTTCCGCAGCCGGACCGCGACCGCCTGCGTCCGCTGGTCCGGCTCATGCTTCAGCTCATCTTCAATCGCCTCATGGAACAGCTTGACCCGGACCGTCACCATCTCCTGCTCATGCTTGACGAATTTCCAGAACTGAGAAAGATTCCCAACCTGTCCGCCGCGATGAGCCTCATGGCCGGGTACAAAATCAAACCCTACCTCATCGCTCAGACCCTCACGCAGATCATCGAGGAGTACGGACCAAACGAGTCCATCACCGACAACTGCTACATCAAAGCCGCTTTCCAGACCGACAATCTCCAGACTTGCAAGAACCTTTCTGAGTTGAGTGGCAACATGACCGTCGAGAAAGAGACCGTCAACTACAGCGGCCAGCGGACCGACTTTTACCTCAAGCATATCTTTCGCAGCGTGGAGCAGGTGCAGCGCCCGCTTATCACCGTCGATGAGATACGCCGCATCAAGCCGCCGACCAAGGCCACCAACGACCCAAACAGCAAGATCACCGCACCCGGTGACATGCTCATATTCATCAATGGAGTCGCTCCCATCTATGGGGTGCAGAGCCTCTATTTTTTGAACGACACCTTGCTCGCCCGCACAAAGCTGAGTCCGCCTGCGTTTCCTACTGCGGCAGCGCCGCTTCCAGTAAAGCCAGCAGTGCAGTCAACTCCATCGCTCGACATCGCAGCTATCGCCCATGCCGCCGTTGCAGACCAGGCAATCGAGGAGAAAATCCGTGGAAATTCTTAACCAGATCATTCTTGCCGGAAACCTCACCGACCAGCCTTCCGTCTCCGATGCCGGAGGCCGTCAGTTTGTGCGGGCACGGCTTGCACAGAACTGGTTCTACGACACCCAGGGAAGAACCGTTGAGCACCGCCAATTCCTTCCCATCACCTTCTTTGGAGAGAGCGCCGTCGTCGCCAAGACCTTTCAGAAGGGTGACAACATCCACGTAACGGGCCAGCTCATCCGGCGCGAGCCGCGACCACGCACCGATGGCGAGAGTGCTGCCCGCGAAGCGGGCACCATCTTCGAGATTCATGTCATTCGCGCATTCCGCATCGCCGCCAACTCGAAATCGGAAACGGCATCCATCCATCAGAACGAGATTCGTCGCACCATCGACGCCAAGCAGATTCCGGCATTCCTTCAGGAGAGCATCCATGACTGGCCTGTATAGCCCTTGCCTCCGCTCCGCTGTCCGCGCATTCTCCCGGCTGAGTTGTGTCGTAGTGCCCATCGGTATTGCCGCGCTGGGCACCATGTTTGCGTGGGTCGGCTTCGGCCTCGTCTTCAATTACACGCACTCCTCGCCATTCGGAATCTATCGGGAGATTGCCGATCCAGAGAGTACGCCACACAATCCAGCAACATATGTGTTTTTCTGCCCAGATGTTCGCTGGCCGACGATGAAGGGGCAGCCGAACTATCGAGACCCCATGCGAACTTGCCCGGATGGTTTTTCGCCGCTCATCAAGCCCGTTGTTGCATGGCCCGGAGACGCCGTTGAGGTCTCTGCCGCTGGCATTATCGTCAATGGCCAACCGCTACCAAACACCGCGACCATTAACGGCGATTCAAGAGGGCAACGGCTTCACCCGTACCCAGCAGGGACGTATCGCGTACAAGTAGATGAACTATGGGTCGTCAGTTCCTTCAGTCCCCGGAGCTTCGATTCCCGGTACTTCGGCCCTATCCCCCTGCGATCCGTTCATAGTTGGATTAGCCCCTTGCTTGTGGAGAGTTCGTACCACCCAACCGCCAACCCGAATTGACAGGGCTCTCCAGAGGGAAGAACGCAATGAACATTTCAGATACCGCAGCCGTCGCGCCAGGCAAAGCGAGATGGACAATGCCGAGCATCTCTCTTTCTGCTCAGGCCAGAACCGCAATTCTCTTCGCCTGCTCTGCTGCAATCGGTGGCGCAGGCTGGAGCGGCGACCCCGCCCTGAATTACTTCGCCTTGCTATTCCCGTTCGTCTACCTTCACTCACGGCGGCGCTTGGATTCTCTCTGTGCCGTCTTCTACTACGCAGCCGCCACTTGGAGCATCATCCCTGGCGCTCAGGGGTTTTTCCAAACAGGCCATAAGTTTGTCTTGCCTATCGCCATCTGGGCAGCTTTGGTTACGCTCTGCTCGGTTCCCTGGATTTGCTTCTATAGCCGCCGTTACCTGCCGCTCTCCGCAGTCGCCGCACTCGCGGTTTTGGCACTCCCCCCGTTGAGTCTTGTCACCGTCGCCCATCCGCTCATCGCGGCAGGCCACTGGTTTCCAGGAACCCGTTGGTTCGGTTTATGGCTGGCCATCATATTGATAGCGGCGTACAGGCGATTCGGCACCGTCATGACGCTTGTCATTCTCATCGCGGCATCCATAGCAACCCACGCTCGATTCCATCGCCCTTTTCCCGACCCGCATATTCTCGCCGTCGATACTCACTTCGGCGGGCAGTTACCTCAAAACGACGTTTCTCCCCGGTTTGAAATGCGAGAACAGACCATCCAGCAAATTGCGCTGGCCCATCCAGACACATTGCTCGTTTTCCCAGAGTCCATCATTCCAAACTGGAATGGGATGCACGAGGCGCGCTGGGCTTCCACCGTCGCCCGACTCAAACAACAACGCACCGGCCTGCTGATCGGCACCACGATCCCCATCCCGAATACGGAAGCCAATCGCAATGTTCTCCTCTCCCGTGGACACACGGAGCGTTTCTCCTACGTTCAGCGTGTGCCTGTGCCTCTCGGCATGTGGCACATCGGTAAGCGGCGCAGCGGCTTTCCGCTGATGCTTCGTTTCCCGCCAACCATCCGGGTTTGGAACCATCGCGCCGGGGTACTGGTTTGCTACGAGCAGTTCACCTTCTGGCCTGCCATCGAAACTCTCGCGCACAACCCCGACATGCTGCTTGCGTCCTCCAATGTCTACTGGGCGACCAACACGCCGATTCCTGCGATTCAGCACGTGGCAGCGCAAGATTGGGCCGACCTCTGGGCAATTCCACTCTACGAGGCCATCAACCGATGAAAATTCTGACCGCAGTATGCCTGCTCTGCTTTGCTGCCAACGTCTTCGGTCAACGGCTGGACGTTGCCGCTCTCCAATCTCGCTGCCTGCCCACTGTTCCGCTCACCACGCTCAACGCCATTATCCGCGTTGAATCAGGCGGCAACCCGAATGCCATGCAGATCGACTTTCCCAGAGCGCTCCTCAAGCAATGGCATCTGCCGGAGGGTACATTGCGGCTCAAGCGCCAGCCCGCCACCCAACGCGAGGCGTTGGAGTGGCTCAAATACTTCGAGCGCCGCAACATCTCTGTTGACTTGGGGTTGATGCAGGTAAGCACGGTGGAGGCCTATCGTCGCGGGCTGCCCGCCGAATCGCTTCCCCGACTACTGTCTGACACATGCTTCAATCTCCGCTTCGGTTGGCAGATTCTCGACAGCGCCTACCAGGTTGAAGTCAAGACCTACGGACCCGGTCAGATGGCACTTCAACACGCCATCTCTCGCTACAACACCGGCGACACCCAGCGAGGCATTGATAACGGCTACCTGGCGCGAGTCATGGCAGCACTCAAGCAAAGCCCCGCAACAACTTCCCCGACGAGAGGAGAAGACCGAAGATGATCGATGCAACCGACTTCACAGTACCTGGCACCGGCGTACTCAGAAACAAGCTCGGCATCACGGATCCAGTCGTTCTTTCGAATGCAGCGGCAGCGTCAACGCTGCTTCGCGTTGCCGAGCTTCAGGCAACGCCAGTCCGTGGTGGCTTTGACGCCACCCACCTTCAAGCGATTCACCACCATATTCTTCAAGACATCTACGATTGGGCTGGAGAACTGCGCCCAATCGACGCTGGCAACGTGCCTGCGCCTCATGTAGAGAAAACCATCAACAGCGTACTCGACCGATTGAGGCGGGAAAATCACCTCAAGGGCTTGAGCGCCGAAGAGTGGACACACAGCGCCTCTGCCTACCTCTACGATCTCGGAGCGATACAGCCGTTCATCGCTGGGAACGAAATCGCTCTCCGAGAATTTGCCGTGGAGTTGGCACGAAAGAACAACCTGAGTCTGCAATGGGATGCTGCTCCAGACCTCGCAACCGACTCGATTGCGCTCCTCACCCAAGCTGAACAGTCAGCGAACCTGCGACGCCTCATCATGTTGGCAGTGGATGCTAGCCCTATCGCGCAGCATTCCAGCCGTGAGCATCTCTTGGAACATGGAATGGAGCAGTTTCTGCCAATCGGTAATCCGCATCTTTGAACCAAGGAATGAGTGCATCACGACCAAGGCTGGTTTTGCCGGAATGGGTATTTGATTTGCGAGACTCTACGAGAGTCGGCGCTTTTAGTAACCAAGAGTCAGTAGTTCGATGGCGCGATGGAAACCAAATTACGAAAATAGGTAACGATCCTGAATCGTTTCTAATCCTTGCTTCGTCAAATGACAAACTCGGTTGTGGTTGAAAATGCGATAGATGAGGAGGTAACACGCAGTGATTACCATGTCATGCTTGTCCCCCTGTTGGACCATTTGCCTTGCGTTACGCGCAGTTGAGCGTAATTTACCGAAAGCAAGGGAAACTCTCGCTTTCCGAACCTCTGACCGCGGCGGGGAAACTCTCTTACCCGTTGCCCAAAACGAACAATCTCGCCGAAGGAAAGGATAGTCAGCGGGATTGCACTGGGAGAGATTTCGCATGAGCTTTCTTTTTGAGAACAAATCCCAAACCATTTTTGTCTCTGCTTCGACCGTCAACGACAATGGCAAGAAGCGCAAGATCGTCATAGAGAGCCGTCCAACATTCGCCATCGTAAAACCCCAAGGCTCAGGGGAGTGCTTTCCCATTGCCTGGGAGATGATCTATGAGGTCGCCAAGCGACACCACGCAGAAAACCTGCGATTGGAGTCCGAAGCCCAGAAGCTTCGCAAGCCCAAGTAAACGCGGCCCACAGACTAAATAGCAGTAGACATATCGGATGCAAGATCTGTCTCTCGGGAGTTGTATATCGAGAGACAAGATGCTTTGTGTCTCCATCTATCGTGGTCGAAACAATTGGCAGGTAGCCTTCTGTAGCAGTGCGCCCAATGTCTTTCAGTGAAAAGCAAGAATTTCTTGCTTTTGAAACCTCAATCATGCGAACGTAGTGAAATGTACATCGCATTGTGGCGCTTGTGAGCTTGGCGCACCTTGCAGGAAACATTTTGAATCAACTTCATTTTGAGGATGCTTCATATGCAACTTCCGATGGGTTTCACGCATGAACAATTCGTCGATGGCCAGCGAGCGGCCGAGTTTCTTGGCCTCCCTCGCAAAACCCTATTAAACCTCGCGCGGCGCGGATCGGTCCCTGCCCATCCGTTGGGAGAGGGCATTCGTCATACGTGGCGTTTTCGGATCTCTGAATTGGCTTCCTGGGTTCAATCAAAAACGGTAGAATCAGATAGCCATCGGGGTCAGAGAGAGGAGTCAATTCCTTGATTCGACCACGGTATCAACACGGCTTTTTCAGCCGGTGCAAACGCAAGAAGGGGCCGGAAGTTTGGGTCTTCAGGTGGCGGGATATAGACGCCAGCGGAAAACCCAAGATGCGTTCTCTCGTAGTTGGCTCAGTTAAGCAGTATTCCACTGAGACAGCAGCTTGGAAGGCTGTTTCGACACTGCGCCTCGACATCAACCAGCAAACACTTCGCCCGGAAGGCCAGCCGGAGACATTCGAGCAATTGGCGAATCACTACCGAATGATCGAACTCGATCTGGAAAAGGAATCTGAGCGGAAGGTCCACCAAACGAAACAGACCTATGGGGTCTACCTGAAGGCTAGAATCGTTCCACGATGGGGCGGCCATCTGTTTCGGGAGATCAAGGCAGTAGCAGTAGAGCGTTGGCTTGGCTCAATCGACGATCTGTCGAACGGAACCAAGGCGAAGATAAAGGGCATTATGAGCGAGGTTTTTCAGCACGCGATCCGGTATGGCTGGCTCAATGATGGAGAAAACCCCATCTTTGCAGTTCGCCAGAGCGCCAAACGGACGCGTGTCACTGAACCTCTGGAAGCGGCAGAGTTCAGGGCGCTCATTCTGGAGTTGTCACACAAGATGCGCGTGATCGGCATCGTGGCAGCAACGACTGGACTTCGGATCAGCGAAGTTCTGGGCCTGAAATGGAAGGACATCGACTGGAAGTCATTGCAGATGGAAGTCACCCGATCAGTTGTGGATGGCATCGTCGGAAAGTGCAAGACCGAGACGTCCCGGCGGCCGGTGCCAATTGATGAGTTCACCACTGCGGAACTGTTGGCTTGGAGACGGGAAACCGCCTATGCGGAGCCGGAAGATTGGGTTTTCGCCAGCGAAAAGGTCCAAGGCAGAATGCCGCCCTGGTCTGACACGCTGCTGGATCGTTTTCTGCAACCCGCCGCCAAGCGGGCCGGGATCACGAAGTGGGTTGGCTTCCATACCTTCAGGCACACCTATTCCACGCTGCTCAAAGCCAACGGAGAGGATGTCAAAGTGGTTCAGGAACTGATGCGCCACGCCAACATCTCGACAACAATGAACATTTACACAAAAGCTCTGACGCCAGCCAAACGGGAGGCTCAAAGCCGGGTTGTCGATGTTCTGATGGACCGTTCAAGGATTTTGTCTGAGAATGCCGCAGAAGATGCGGCTTGAGAACCAACGTATCGTTAGCGTATCGCGTTTTTCTTGCTGATACGCTAAGTTGTTGATTTTATGGTGGACCTGATCGGGATCGAACCGATGACCTCTTCCATGCCATGGAAGCGCGCTCCCAGCTGCGCCACAGGCCCACACTTGGGTGGGGACAACTTTCTTATTCTAGCAGTTCTCCCTATTTCGTCAAACCACCACCAATTCCCGGTAGTGTCCTAATTTGAAATCCACAGGCTTAGGCTCACTCTATGGTAAGTAGCGTGCCCCGAACGAACTGGGACACGGTTTGATTCTTGGCCTTTGCTCTCGCTTCAATGGCCTTCAGTTCGTCCGCAGTCATGCGAACGCGTAGGAATCCGGCCTTGGCATTCCCTTTTGGCAGCGGCGGTCGTCCAGCCTTCTTAGTTTGCTTTTTTGGGCTCAAGATTCCTGAACTCCTGCACGATTGCCGCTTTCACGGCTGTTTGTGGTGAGATTGCCGGGGGGATGTGAAGCACGGTCACATGATGCTTGGGGCTCTTAGGATCGCCCGTATCGTTCGACCAGGCATAAACCTTATCGGTCTTGGGATGGCCTTTCAAATCGAAGACTTCCACAACTCCATCCCAAACCACCTGCCCCTGAAACAGTTCCGTAACCGGCACACTTTCGATGTGCCTAGCCTTTCCTCCATGCAGTTTGTGGATCACACCTCGCAGTTCTCGAATGTGGTTCAAGCCGTCGCCTCCACCAAATCCCCCACGCTCCAGAATGACCCCGTGACGCCAGCGGCCATTGCTGGGGTGCAGCGAAGGGTGCTGTGGCGCTTGACGAAGTTGTAATAGGCAAAGTGAAGGCCAACCGCTGCCTCGAAGTTCTCGCGCTTCTTGCTGAAGGCCAGCGTAAGGCGAGTCAACCGGCGCATGTGAAGACGGGTTGTAGCGTTCAGCCGCTCGATGTAGCTGGTAGAGATCAGGTCCATATCAGGGCGCCCAGCAATGATTTGTTTCTCGGAGGAGACGAATTCAGGCTGGCTGTAGCGGCGGTTTTCGCTGCCCGTTTCGCTGCCATAGGTTTTGATGATCTGGGCGTAATCGGCATCCCCGCCGAATCCCCTCTCGATAGCCTCTACATACGCCTTCAGGCCATCGGTAGAAATCTGTACGCGCATCCTCATGCGAGAGGCTACATCCTGCACAAAGGCGTTTGCTGTGGCGGCATCGCGCTGTCCAACCCGAAAGGCCGGGACCAATTTGGTATCGGCGTCGATAGCGCAGAACGTCCACACGCTGCCTACGCTCTCATCCTCCGGCTTGACGTGCTTTTCTTTCTTTCCGACGAAGCCCCAAATCTCATCCATCTCCAGACGAGTGCAGGAAAGATCGCGCATCTTCGCATCCATCATGGCCGTGCATCCCTGCCCGACCTTCACTCCTAGCCGCATGATCGTATCGCGGTGAACGCCAGTCATGCGCTCGATTGAGCGGATGCTCGAACCTTCTGTAAGTGCCGAGATTATAACGATTTGTTTGTCGGTATTGAGAACGTTTGCCATAGCGTCTCCTGATGTATTTAATGTACCCCAATAATAGTGGTATGTCAAGTGTTTTTGGGGTACAATTTATCCCAATCTCATTGGTGAGGAAAAGGGTGATAGATCAACCAAATACAGGCAAAGAGGCAGACGGCAGAAAGCCCCCCCACGGACCAGGCGAGAAGCTTCGTCGAGATTTCGGGCGATGGTTCATCTTGTATATGGAACGCAAGATGCATCAACGCCGCTCCCGCCGCGAAAAGAAGAAGACACTTGAAAGCGCGGATCAAAAGACTGCCAAGCTTACTGCGGAGGCCACTCGCTGGATCGCAGTCTTTACCGTAGTGATGGCCATCGTTGCCGGACTGACCCTGTGGGAACTGATTCAAGGCGGAGCCGATACTAAGGCTTTGGTAGACGCCTCTAAAAAACAAGCTTGTGCCGCCAGCAAAAGTGCCAAAGCATCTCAGGATTTTGCGGCTACTGCTGCGCTGATCAACGGAAATATTAACGACGCGGTTGGCAAGTTGGATACCCAAGCGAAAGCAACCCAAAGCGCCGCCAAGGCTGCGACTAACCAACTTGGCTTGATGAAGAAACAGTTGGATATGACAGAGCGGCCTTGGATAGAAGTCACTTTGACCGCCAATACTGAATGGGAACCAGGCCCAGGTCTTGATATGCCGCGTTTTGCAAGCCAAAATGGCGGTCCTTTGAACTTTGATCAAGACGGGCGCGGGTTTCTGTCGTTCAAGCTGAACATGAAGAACGTCGGGAACTCGGTGGCCGAGCATGTATATCCCAGAATCAAAGTGTTGGTCGAAGGCCGTTTTAGTCCTGGATTCAATTTCACCAAGACTCCTTTGGAAAAACAGATCGCACTGTGCGGCAAGCCTAACGAGTTTATCCGGGGTACTCGCTCGCATGAGGATCGTCCCGCTCCAGATGAGCGGTTCACGATCTTCCCTAAGGACACCGAGTCTGAATACTCCTTGGAACCTATCGATACGAAACAACTGGCGGAAAATCCTCCAGAATTCGGACTCAAGAGCGGGAAACTCGTGGATATTTACATTGTTGGGTGCGTTGATTACGACTACTCGTTTTCTTCCATTCCCCACCAAACTGGATTCATTTATACGGTTTACGGAAAGCATCCTCTTCATGCAATCCAGTCCAAAATGACATTCACTCCTGATCAACTCGACTTTGAGCCTTACTGGTGGGGCGGCAAGTACGCCTATTAACAGAAGTCCGAAAAGGCAAATTAGGACACTACCCAATTCCCGGCAATTTCTCCTGACCTGCCCCCATTCTCTCAACCATTCATAACTAGAGATTCTGGTTTAGGTTTTGGCGAAGGAGTTGTCTCCTTGCCGCCGTCGTGGCTGTGTAAATGTGGGAAGCGTTTGTTGCT
>Ga0302147_10000255_pt1 | contig 26380 bp, 21 predicted proteins | sample I_Bog_E3_2_FD_192438 | JGI IMG/M metagenome (GOLD analysis project Ga0302147, IMG submission 192438) | Peat permafrost microbial communities from Stordalen Mire near Abisko, Sweden - I_Bog_E3_2 | ecosystem: Environmental > Terrestrial > Soil > Wetlands > Peat | place: Sweden: Abisko, Stordalen...
GCACTACAGCGCCACCCAAGCTCGACGCGATACAGATGGCCGAGTTTGCGAAGAAGGCGAAGGCTGTTGCAGCGAAGTATGGCACGGAACTTCTGGATCGAGATTAGAGAGACCAATAGCTTTACGAACAGATGCCAAGTGGCTTCGACACGCCAACTTGGGTTTAGCGAACGCGAGCGCCATGAAATCTGGAAGAGCGAGAACAGCCCGAGTCGCTCATTCAGTGTGGATTGTTGGCAAGTAGCCGGCTCTGTAACTGCAAACGCCTCTGCGTATGCGTTTCCCCGCTCCTTAACGCAAGGCACCCCACTCCCGCAGCGTTCCGGTTGACATTGAGAGCCGATGTTCGGCAGCAATCGTCTCTCTCTATGGTGCCTCCAAAAGCAGGACGTGCTTGCTGAACTCACTCCCGGCCAGATACACGATGCCTTTGTCCATCGTGACCAGAACCATTCCATTGCGTACGGCCAGGCCCGGCAGGCAGGCACCCTGTTTGGCGCCAAACAGGCGCTTGAAGAACGGGTCGCTCAGCGTGTGCCAGTCCTCGGCGATGGGCAGATAACGATAGCCGGGATGCTGCGCGAGATTTTTCAGAATGGCCGTGGCCTCGGCCATCTCGATTTGCCCGGCGCGCTGCGCGGTCGCATTGCGCAGGAATCCGGCTTCGGTGAAGGAGGACAAGCAGCGACAAAAGCCTGGTCCCACGCAGGAGTTTCTAAGGGACGCTCTTGAACTGCGCGGCTAGCTTTTTCATGGCTGCATTTTCGCGGGTAACTTCGCCCGCTTCTCGACTGTGCAAAGCTATCTCCGCAGCGATGGAGCGGCCGAGAATTCGCTGATCGATATTGCCAAAGGCCCCGGGCACGAGGCGTCCCAGCCAACCTACCCAGGCCGGGGTATGGGCGTTGCCGACAATGATGCCGGGGCGAAATATGGCGAGGCGGGAGAAACCGACATTGCGCACGGTGTCTTCTTTCATGCCCATGACTCGCGCATAACGCAACATGCTGCGAGCCGAGCTTCCGGCCGCGGAAAGCAGGCAAAACTGGGCGATTCCGGCGGCATCGCAGCCACGCGCAAAGGCTCCGACGACGCCGACCTCAAGCTGTTTCAATTCTGCTTCGCTCCAGCGCGCCGATCCAGACCCGACACCGACACAGCTGACGGCGCTAGCTGGCCCCTGACTTAAGACTTCGCGGGCAAGTGCGGCAGTGCGCTCGGCAAAGTCCGTAGCGCCGGTATCCAGAACGACGTTCTGCACGCGCGGCCGCGGCGCAATGGGCTTTCTTGTGACCATGACCACTTCCCGGCATTCCGAAGTTGCCAGCAGTTCCGCGACGGCTGCCCCGCCGACTTGTCCGGTACCACCGAGGATAATCACAGCAAAATTTTGCGTCACTACTCGGACCTCCGCTTGGGGCAGGATGCGACAGCCCCGTCCCCCCAAAACAGAAGCATACGTGGTCTCGGCGGCGCAGGGGTGTTGTGGATGGTGGGTGGTGTGATTTCTGTCTGTGCGGGGAATTCGGGTGCTGATAGGATTTGTTGCAGGAGAATCCCCCTTGAAGATGTTTGCTCGCAGGTCGCTTGACGTTTTGGCAGTTATGGCCGCGCTGCCTTTTGCTTTTGCCGCTCCGCTTGCCGCTGCGCCGGTGGCTGCCGCGGCGGGGCCGAAGCAGCCGATTCTGATTACGGTGGACCTGACGGATGCGCCGCGGAAGCTGTTTCACGCGGAGATTGACCTGCCGGTGACAGAGGGCCCAGTGACGGTGACGACGCCGAAGTGGATTCCGGGGACGCATATGCCGGCTGGACCGGTGGACAATGTGACGGGGGTGGTGTTTACCGCCAATGGGCAGACGCTGGAGTGGCGGCGGGATGACGTGGATTTGTACGCCTTCCACGTGACGATTCCCAAGGGCGCGACGACGTTGCACGCGCACCTGGACGCGATTGTGACCAACCGGATTTCGCAGAAGATTGCGGTGTTGGAGTGGGAGCGTTTGTTGCTGTATCCGGCAGAAACGCCGGTGCGTTCGATTCCCATCCAGCCGAGCGTGAAGGTGCCGGCGGGGTGGGGGATTGGGACGGCGCTGACACCAGTGGGCGCGGGGAGCTGGCCGGTGCCGGCTGCTGGCGCGACGACGCAGTTTGCGGTTACCGACGTGGAGCAGCTGGAGGACTCCCCGGTGATTGCCGGGGCGTATTTCCATGAGTATCCGCTGGCACCGGAGATTACACCGAGGCACTACCTGGACGTGGTGGCGGACGAGCCGGAGGACGCGTCGCTGCGGCCGGCCTTTCTGGCGGAGATGGCGAACCTGGTGCGGGAGGCGGGCGCGCTGTATGCCTCGCACCACTACCATGCGTATCACTTTCTGCTGACGCTGTCGGATGTGACCGGCGGCGAAGGGCTGGAGCACGGCCAGTCGAGCGACAACGGGGTGAGGGAAAAGGGATTTGCGGACGCGGAGCACCAGGTGCCGAACGCGGACCTGCTGGGGCACGAGTTTACGCACTCGTGGAACGGAAAGTACCGGCGGCCGGCAGGGCTGTACCAGGCGGATTTTGCGACGCCGCAGCAGGGTGCGCTGCTGTGGGTGTACGAAGGGATGACGCAGTATCTGGGCAATGTGCTGGCGACGCGGAGCGGGTTGCGGACGCCGGAGGATTTGCGGGACGATATTGCCTTCGAGGCGGCGACGCTGGACTATACGGCGGGGCGGCGGTGGCGGCCGACGGAAGACACGGCCGTGGCGGCAAGCGTGCTGCGGCAGTCGGGGGCGTGGGCCAACTGGCGGCGCGGGCAGGACTATTACATGGAGGGATACCTGCTGTGGCTGGACGTGGATACTCTGATTCGCAGCTTGACGGAGGACAAGAAGTCGATTGACGACTTTGAGAAGATTTTTCTGGGTCTGGGTGGGAACACGGGGCCGGAGATTGTGCCGTACACCTTTGACGAGATTGTGAAGGACCTGAACGAGGTTGCGCCGCATGATTGGGCGAAGTTTCTGTATGACCGCGTGGACCGGATCAACGCGCACGTGGACACGGAGGGGATTGAGCGCGGGGGCTACCGGCTGGTGTACCGGCCGACACGGACCTCGTACGAGAAGACGATTTTGAGCGACCCGCAGATGGACCTGTACTGGGCGAGCGAGGACTTCTGGTTTTCACTGGGACTGGCGTTGACGAAGGAAGGCGTGATTCGCGACGTGGTGGTGGGCAGCGCTGCGGACAAGGCTCTGCTGACGCCGGGGTCGAGGATACTGGCGGTGAACGGGCGAGTCTTCACGGGCGATGCGCTGCGGGCGGCGGTTCGCGAGGCGAAGGGGACGTCGGAGGCGATCCATCTGCTGGTGCAGTCGGAGAGCTACGTGCGGACGTATGACGTGGACTACCACGATGGTCCGCGGTATCCGGCGCTGGAGCGGATTGAGGGCTCAGCGGCGTATCTGGACGAGATTGGGAAGCCTCGGACGGTGCCGGAGAAGGTGGCTGAGGAGAAGAAGGTTGACGAGGAGTAGGGGGCGGGGCTTGCTCCTCAGTCCCTCCACCAATCTGGGTGTCCATCCTTCCGCGGCCTTGTCGCGGGAGGGACTCACCAACGCAGCGTCTGCCGGGTGACTTTGCTCTTGCGGATCGCTCCGCAACCCACACTCACTTCCTGTGATTCCGCTTGTACCACTCAATGATCTTCATGAGCAGGTCGCTGAACATCAGGATATTGTCCAAAACTCCATCCGCTGGCGTCGAGATGCGCGTCGGGCTGTTCAATCCGGCAAATGCCTCGCTGTACAGCTTTTTCAGAGAACCCTCGGCGTCTCTCACGGCCCGGTCAAACTGCTTCGCCGCTCCTCGCAGCTCCGGAACCCACTGCGCCGCCGGAGACATCCCGCCTCCGCGCAGCGGACGCGAAGGCAGCGACCGCGCCAAAGTTTCTATTCGCGACTCCGCATCCATAAACGTGATCCGCGCAAAGCCTAGCTTCTGCAGCAGCCCGTTCGCTTCATCCACCAGCACCGCGCTATCGATATTGTTCGTCCCGCTCAGCATCTTCGCATGAGCTCCGAAGATCCGAACATCATTGGTTATCCGCTGGATCCTGACGACCGTCTGCCTGGCTTCGAGTTCCGCAAGTGAAGAATTCATGGCCAGCAGCTTACCACTCCACGTTGTCCTGCGGTCAAGAAACCTGCTGTTATTGCATGCTATTTCCCACGATCGCAACTCGCGCTTCTTCTCCGCCCCAGAGCTTCCAGCCTTCACCGCGCGTGAGATACTTTTCTCCATCTGGACTCGGGAGATGCTCATGCGTAATTTATGCCGGTTTGCAGTATTGTTGTTCGCTGGTCAACTGTGTATGGGGCTTTCCCTCCCCGCTCAAACCCCCGACACCCCCACCGAAGACTTTGTCCGTTCTCACTACACGAAATATGAGTTCCGCATCCCCATGCGCGACGGCAAACGCCTCTTCACCGCCGTCTACGTCCCCAAAACCGGAGCCTTCTCCGATGCCGGCCCCTTCCCCATCCTCATGGATCGCACCCCTTACTCCGTCTCCCCCTACGGCGAAGACCAGTATCCCAAGCGCCTCGGCCCCAGCGACGAGTTTGAAAAAGGCGGCTACATCTTCGCCTACCAGGATGTGCGCGGCCGATGGATGTCGGAGGGCGACTTCCTCGAAATGCGCCCACACATCGACGACAAGAAATCCCCCTCCGATGTCGATGACGCCTCCGACACCTACGACACCATCGAATTCCTCCTCCACCACGTCTCCGGCAACAACGGCAAAGTAGGCATCTGGGGCATCTCCTACCCCGGCTTCTACACCTCCGCATCCATCATCGACTCGCATCCTGCCCTGGTGGCGGCGAGTCCGCAGGCGCCAATGACGGATCTGTTCATGGGCGACGACAGCTACCACGGAGGAGCGTTCATGCTGTCGGCAAACTTTGGGTTCTATGCGTTTTTCAAGCCGCAGACGGAGCCGCAGAAGCCGAAACAGGGAGAGGAATTTGATTTTGGGACGTCGGACAGCTACAAGTTCTACCTGAACGCAGGCAGCCTGGAGGCGATGGAAAAGAAGTATCTGAAGGGCACGAACTGGCTGTATGTGGACCAGATGAAGCACGATACGTACGACAGCTATTGGCAGGCTCGGGACCTGAGCCGGCACATGAAGAATGTGCGGTGCGCGGTGCTGGTGGTGGGCGGCTGGTATGACGCGGAGGACCTGTCCGGGCCGTACAAGACGTACTATGCGGTGCGGAAGTTTAACCCTGGGACCCAGGCGACGCTTGTGGAGGGGCCATGGGTGCATGGCGGCTGGGCACGGAGCGAGGGCGACCACCTGGGCGATGTTTCGTTTGACGCGAAGACGGCTGCGTATTTCCGCGCGAATGTGCAATTTCCGTTTTTTGAGCATTATTTGAAGGGAGCGGGGGAGGCGCAGCCGGCAGCGGTGGTTTTTGAGACTGGAACCAACGTGTGGCGCCGGTTTGACCAGTGGCCGCCGAAGGCAGCAGCGGCGAAGATGCTCTACTTCCGCGCCGGGGGCAAGCTGAGCTTTGAGGCGCCGACAGAGGCCAAGTCGTCGGACGAGTATGTGAGCGACCCGGCGCATCCTGTACCGTTTGTGGGGTATACGACGGATTCGGTGCCGCAGCGGTACATGGTGGACGACCAGCGGTTTGCCGCGACCCGGCCGGATGTGCTGGTGTACCAGACGGAGCCGCTGGAGGAGGACGTGACGATTGCCGGGCCGATCCGCCCGAAGCTGAAGATTGCGAGTTCAGGGACGGACTCGGATTTTGACCTGAAGCTGATTGATGTGTACCCGGACGACTACCCGGATGCGGACGCGGCCGGTCGGCCGAACAAGCGGGTGACGGATGCTCCGCCGGTGGTGATGGGCGGCTACCAGGAACTGCTGCGCGGGGAGCCGATGCGGGCAAAGTTCCGCAACAGCTGGGAGAAGCCGGAAGCGTTGACGCCGGGCAAGGAGACAGAGGTGGACTTCACGATGCCGGACCTGTTCCACACGTTCCGGCGGGGTCACCGGATCATGGTGCAGGTGCAGTCGAGCTGGTTCCCGCTGACAGACCGGAATCCGCAGACGTTTACGGATATTCCGGGGGCGAGGCCGGAGGATTTTGTGAAGGCGACCGAGCAGGTGTTCCACGAGAAAGACGCGGCTTCCGGGGTGGAAGTGCTGGTGCTGGGGAAGCCTTAGAGTTCAGTAGCGTTTGGTGATGGGTGCCGGTGCGGTGCCCAATTTTCCGGCCAGGAGCCAGTCGAGGGGAGCGGTGATGTCCGGGTCGCGGGCTTCGCCCTGGATGCGCGCTACGATTTCGCCCTGCTGGTCGAGGATGAGGGTGCCGGGCAGGACGTTGCCGAGCCCGACGCGCTCGAGCATGTCAAGGTCTGCGCCAGTCCAGACGTCGAGCTGGAGGTTGTGGTCGCGGACAAATGGGGCGATTTTGGGGAGGTCTTTGGGCTCGTCGACGGAGATGGCGACGAAGCGAATGTTTTTGCCTGCGTATTGGCGGCTGAGGGCCGAGAGGCGGGGCAGTTCCTGCTGGCAGGGGGCGCACCAGGTGGCCCAGAAGCTGAGGACGACGATGGAGCCGCGCAGGTCGGCAAGGTGTATGGGGTCGCCGGCGAGGATCTTGAGTTCGAGATTTGGGGCGCGCTTGGCCTGGGCCGCGGGACTGAGGAGAAGGATAGCGGCCAGGATGGCTGGGAGCAGCTTGGGCATGGTGGGCTCCTGCTGAGTGAGGTTGAGGGATGCGTGAGGCTCATCCTTGTCGCAAAGTGCGCGACAAGAATGAGACACCCGGTTGTGGGTTTAGAAGCGGTGGGTCCAGCTGGCCAGCCAGACGTATTGGGCGAAGGCGGCGTCACCATGGGTGCCGTAGACGCTGTCTGGGTAGCTGCTGGTGCGGTCGCGGTGGATGGCCTTGTAGACGCCGGCAGTAAGGATGTTGTGGCCTCGTGAGTATTCTGCTCCGGGGCCGGCGGTGACGGCGAAGCCGGGCCGGCGGAAGCCGTCATTGCTGTTGGGGAAGAGGTTTTTTGCGGGGACGCCCTCGTCGCGGGGACCGAAGGTGGCGCTGAGCCCTTTGACCTGGCGGATCGGAATGGAGACGCCGGCTTCAAGCAGGTACTGGTCGGAGATGGCGACGTAGTTGTTGAGGGGCTGGGTGGTGCTGAGGGTTGCGCCGCGCTGGATGCCGTTGGTGCCGCCCTGTGTGGCGATGTAATCGCCGTCGGTGTAGAAGACGAGGGATTTACCGATGTGCTGGTAGCCCATCCACTGGAGGACGCCGCCCCAGCCGCCGTTGCCGGGCTGAATGGAGTAGTCGACGGGGGCTGTGACCTCGACGGCTGGTCCGCTGCCGGTCGTGTTGGTGTTGACGGTGTTCTGGACGTCGTCGTTGCCGGAGGGCATCAGCAGGCCGACGCCAACTGAGAAGTTGTTGCGGGGGGCGTGCTGGGGATTACGGACCCAGGAGTTGATGCCGACGATCATGTCGCCGAGGCCGGAGGATTTGTACTTGATGGGCGAGGTTTGGCCCTTGCGCGAGGCAAAGAGGAAGGGAGCGTCGATTTCGAGGCTGACGCGGGGGGTCCACTGGTAGGTGAGGTTGGTGGTGACCAGGTTGATGCGGTTAACGACCTGGTTTTCAAGCTGGGAGCGGTACTCCTGGTAGACGTCGCCGACGTAGTGCTGATAGCTGTACTGGTGCCGCTCGCCGATGGTGATCTGGAAGTGTCCAGGCTCGAGGCTGCCGCCTTGCCCGGTGGGCAGGCCGCCCTGTTCGGGGGAGCGCGCGAGGATGCATCCCTGGCCCCAAAGCTGGCCGGAGGAGAACATAAGTGCGAGCGTGGCGATTGCCAGGAGAAGGAAGGATTGCCGCGCGGTTTTGGGCGCAGTTGGGGCGGACAGGGGAAGTTGCTTGATTTGCATTGCGTTTGGCCTCTCAGAATTGGTGCAATTTGGGATGCATGGCTGCCGCGCCCGGTGCTTTGCCGCTCACTGGCGGCGCACAGTCTGCGACGCAAATGGATTGCGCCTCTGGGGAAGGAACTCGATGCGCCGTGGGGGAAGCCAGGGCGCGGTGACCATGAGGCAAAGCTACGGGGCGAGCCGGGGAGGGCGCATCGGGGAAAGTGTCTAGTTTTCTCTGGGCAATCCGGGGGAAGCAAAGGTCGTCCCAAATGCCGAATCAAAGGTGGTCCGAAGGGTCCTTGCGCATTGGGGATTGGGCTGACAGTCGGGCAGGGGGCGGCCTGACCACTTGGGGGCAGACGCAAGAATGGCCCCGCCGGGGCGGGGCCTTTCCGGGTGTTGCTCGATTCCAGCTAGGGCCTGTTCACACTCCCTGAGTGGTGGCGACGGGAGCGGAGTTTTCCTCAGTTCAAGAAGCGACGAGTGCGCAGTAACTGGTTACTGAAGCGAGCAACGACGCAGACATGGGGAAAACTGGCCCCGTCCCTGCGGGTTGCGGCGCAAATCGGGCCATACCGCGTTCTCGCCCTCGGCGGTGGGGTCGCCACAGCTCTCGGACTCGGCCCTGCGTGCCCAGAATTGCTTGGCCCGATTCACGCTCGCAACGCCATCCATCCAGCGAGTGTGAACAGTCCCTAACCTCCACCCATAAAAAGCCGGGCAGAGAGTCCGCCTCTCCGCCCGGCTTCTATCCACTCACAACGCAAACCTGGCTGAAAAGCCAAACCACCTGAGGCAATCGGCCGCTGCAAACCCATCGCACCCCGGCACTTGCCCACCCGGTACTTGCGCACCCCGGCACTCGCCAGCCCCACTTACTTACCCAGGAACCCCTCCAGCTTTGAAAGCTCCCGGTCGGCCTTCTCCATATAGTCCTTCGCGGTCTCCAGATCATTCTGCCCCAGCGCGCGATCCGCCTCCCCAAGGTAGCTGTTCATCCTGTTCATGGCTCCAAGCATGTCCCCGCGAATATCCAAACCCTGCGCCTGTTGCTGTCTGCGCAGTTGCTGCACACCGTTTCGCGCTGCATCCGCCCGCGCATCCATGTTCATCAGCCGGTCGCGCACCTCGCGAATCTCCTTCGGCGACGGTCCGGACGGCGCTGCGGGTGCATTGTCGGACGAAGCAGCAGGCGCAGCGGATGCGGAACCAGTCGCCTCATGCGTCTTGTCGTACACTGGCCGCGAAGTGGACCCGCCAGATGAGCTAGCTTTTGTTGCCGGCGTCGAACCAGCCGTGCCGGCAGTTCCCGCCGCCGGTGTCTCAGGCGACGCCGTGCTCGGTGTCGCCGGCTGTGAAGTCGGATCGGCAGCTGGAGTGCTGGGCTGCGTTGAAGTATCGGCCGCAGGTTGAGCCGCCTGTGCCTGCGCCGCGGCTGCTTTCTGGCTCGCATAGATCGCGTAAACACGCGGCAGAACTGAGGCCAACGCGACCAGCACCAGAATCGCCGCTACCGCGCCCAAACCAAGCCACAAGCCGCGATTGCCACTCGCCGCCTTTGCCGCAACTGGCCCGCTCCCTGCCACCGGAGTGTACCCCTGTTGCGGAGCCGCCGCTACCGGAGCAAACCCCGCCTGCGGCTGCGCGGACGCAGGAGCAACAGTCGGCTCCGGCGCATATCCCGCTTGCTGCGGCACTCCCGCAGCACCAGACATGGCTGCCGTGGCGGACATTGCCTGCGGCAGGGCTGCGGCTGCGGCCACTGCGGCGACCGGCGCATACCCCGACATCTCCCCCGCAGGCTCAGACTGCTGCTTCCGCAGCGCCTTCAGTGCGTCGCGAAACTCCTGCGCGCTCTGGAACCGAGCATCCGGATTCTTCTCGATCGCATGCATCACGATGTCGTTCAGCCCTGCCGGAACTTCCGTGTTCACCTGCATCGGAGGGGTCGGCACTTCATTCATCTGCGCATACAACACGCTGTACGACGTCTCCGCCTGGAACGGCTTCTTCCCCGTCAGCATCTCGTATAACGTCACGCCGAAAGAGTAGATATCAGACCGTGCGTCGACCGTGCCCCCACGGATCTGCTCCGGCGAAATGTAATACACCGATCCCATCGTCGTCCCCGGTCGAGTCAGATTCTTCTCTTCCGATGACTTCGCAATCCCAAAGTCCATCAGCTTCACCAGCCCGTGCGACGTCACCATCACATTCGCAGGCTTCAAGTCCCGATGGATCACCCCCCGGCTATGCGCATAACTCAGCGCCGACAGCACCTGCATTGCGTACTCCAGCACCTGGTCCAGCGGAATCTTCGACGTCGAAGCCAGTGTCTCAAGCGTCGTCCCCTCCACAAACTCCATGATCATCACAAATTCGTTCTGCAACTCAAACGCTGTCCGAAGCTGCGCAATGTTTGGATGGTCCAGCCCCGCAAGCGTTCGAATCTCGGCCATGAACCGCGCCGAAATATCCGCCTCCGCGGCAAAGTCCGGGAGCAGTACCTTCATCGCTTCCTCGCGGTTGGAGATGACGCTTCGCACCTTGTATACGCGGCCCATGCCGCCGAAACCAAGAAGCGACACTACTTCGTAGTCGCCAATGCGCTGACCTGCTTCATAAGCCATAAAGGCACCTCAGGGAAGTCGAATTCTTGTGCGCGCACAAACCGCGGGAAATCGTAAACCCGCACAGTGTACTCCAATTCCCTATCCCCAGCCCAATAGAAAAGACGGCGCCCACCCTTTTCAACTCTTTCCCAACTTTCTCCGGCCCTAGGCTCTGTTCACACTCCCAAGAGGTCGTGGAACAAAAAACAGCCATCCTGTGTGCCGCCGTCTCGGGCTCTCACTCGCCCGGTTATCACCCCACCTCAGTGCATAGGGGTTGCGTTGCCCTCGTCCAGGGTTATGGAATTCGCGCCCGGTGCGACCTGCACTTGTTGCGACCAAACCAGCGCCTGGTTGTTGTAGCGGGTGGATATCATCAGGTAATAATTCCCGGGGGCGATGCCTGAGAAAATTCCCTTCCCCGTCGCGTCCGCACGAACACCAAATGCGGCGTTCGCCTTGATGGCCACAAGGATCTTTTGACAGTCGGGTGTCCTGTTTCCGCAGGCCTGACCAAGTGCCTTATAGGGTGATGTCCCGGGAGCGATGGAGACACCCGCGCTGCTGACGATCTCGGCGAGGCTCTCGCGGAGCAGCGTGAAGGGTTGGCCCGCTAGGGCATTGGGAGCCCCGCCTTGCGCGCGAAGACCCGAGACAATCGTAAGCGAAGCGTTCCCGGCAGTCGCTCCTGCCAACGCGGAGCCGCCGTTGTTGCCACTTGGCGACGCGGCTGGTATGGCTGCGGCGGGGATGGCTTTGGCGGGTGCCAGCAAAGCGAGATTGCAGCTTTGTTCCAACGGCGCAAAGGTGAAGTTGTCCTTGCTGTCCTGGCCAGTGATCGTGCGCCCGTGCACCTGATACGTCCCTGTCCCAGGATCGAGGGTGTGGCCCGGACCAAAAGCAAGGTTAAGCGGGTGGTCAGGCGCGCCTATCCTGATGACAGCATGAGAACCTTCGGCCACGACACTGTACGGATAGGCCCGTGCCGCATCAGGGCCGCAGCCCAGAACAGCGGACTCCGGAAAGAACTGGACGCTGAAGCCCGTGGAGGCAGCGTAAATACCGTGCATCCGGATTCCGGACGGAGTCGGCGGACCTTTGTCTCCCCCGAAGGCCGACTTGAGCAGGTCGGTTTCCATCGTCTGGATCCCGGCGGCCCCGGTTGGGTGCAAGTCGATAGCGGAACAGGTGGCGCGGCGAGGGACAAAGTTGGTATAGCCGGCAGTCGAGCTGCCGGGCACATAGTTGTTCGTGGTGTGGGTGGTGGTCACGTCATAGGTGCCTCCGCCGGCATAGCTATGGGTCGTGTTGCCGGCGGCGGGCTGCACCTGGTTCGCGTTCATCCGCTCGGTCGTGGTGTAGGAGGAACTCTCGTTGTGTCCGGCCGTCGACGTGCCGGGAGTGTATCCGCCTGCCACGACTCCGTCGATCGTCACAGGGCCGGGGCCCACAATGCTTCCGTCCGCTCGGAGACTCAGAACGAGTGGGCGCGGCCGGGTTTTGATGGTCAACTCTGGCCGCGCAGCGCTCAGGTTAAGGGCGTAGGCCTCCTGATTGGGTGAAAGGCTGGCGCAATTCACAAGTACTCCGCCGTCAATGAAGTCCAGCCGCCAGCCCCCTGCGCCGGCGAATACTCCCGCCATGGTCGGCCCTGCCTGAGGCTCCTGTTCGCCGCCCGAGGACAGCACAGAGAACAGCATATTGCCGAAGGCTCCCAGCAGAGCGTTCCCCGTGCAGGACGACGGGAGTCGCCCCGAGGTGATGCACCGGTTGAGGGCGCGCTCCTCCGGGGTCATCGGTTTTCGCCCGGTTATCACGGCCTGAGCGCGGGCTTCGATAGCGTCGTTCTCATCGTTGGCCTTCTTCTCGTTTGCGTCGTAGATATCCTGCTGACGTTTCTCGAACGCCTTCGCACGCGCCACCTCGTCGGCGGATGGTTGCTTGCAGGTAGGGAACAGCTGCTTGATGGCGGCTCGCGTCATGTTTGTGTACTGCATCAAGCCGTTGGACAGGATGTGGGCGGGATGGCCGACCATGCAGGTGCTGGTGTCGGATGTCTCCCGGATGTTGCAGTTTTCAATGACGAGGCGCTCGCCGTTACACACATAGGGCACATTCGGAAGGGTATAGTCCTGCTGCGCATAGACGGTGGAGGCAACCGCACACAAAAACAATAGGACGACTGCCCTGGTAATCCGGCTGAATTGGGTCACGATGAGGGTAGCGGAAGGGCTCATTGCTCATCCTCGTTCTCGGATTCACGCTCGCTGTCTTCAGTCCTCGGGTAAGCCGCGTCGTTGCTGGCCCTCAGTTCATTCTCAATGGCGCAAAGTATAGATCGCATCAGAAGAAGAGAGCAATCAAATTGCCCATATCAAGGCACAAAAAAGCCGGGCGGAGAATCCATCTCTCCCCCCGGCTTCTCTACCCTTCAGCGCAAACTCATCCCTCCGCGCCGTGGCACTTCTTGTACTTCTTCCCCGACCCACAAGGGCAGGGGTCATTCCGCCCGACCTTCTGCCCCGCAGCCCGTTGCGTTGGCTCGCTTCCCGCCGATCCGCCCGCAAACCGCGCTGCTTCCATCTCCCTCTGCTTCTTCCGCTCAAACTCCTTCTCCAGCGCGTCGATCGTCGTCGACGGCGCCCGCGTCGGAATCGATATCTCCGCCGGAGCCGGCAAAGAAGCACTCGCCACCGGCGGAGCCTTCGGAACCTCGCCAATCGGCCTCGGCACAACCGTCACCGGCTGACCGTCAGGCCCGATAATCTGCATCCGGAACAGATACCGCAGCGTATCCTCCTGGAATCGCAGCATCATCGCCTCAAACATCTCAAACGATTCCTTCTTATACGCCACCAGCGGATCCTGCTGCGCATACCCCCGCAGCCCAATCCCTTCTTTCAGGTGATCCATGGACAGCAAGTGGTCCTTCCAAAGCCCGTCCAGCACGCTCAGCATCACCATCCGCTCGTGGTGCCGCATCGTCTCCGCGCCAAGAATCGCCTCTTTCCCGTCGTACTCCGCCTTCAGCTTGTCGAAGATCGCCTCGCCCAGCTCATGGCGCGTAATCGTCTGCGGATCAATCCCCTCCACCCCAAGGTCAAAGCTGAACTGTTCAATCAGCTTGCCCTTCAATCCCTTCATATCCCACTGCTCCACGTGCACCTTCTCGTCGCAGTGCGCGTCCAGAACCATGCTCAGCATCCCCGCCAGGTAATCCTCAAGGATCAGTTCCTTCTGTTCAATCGCCTCCAGCAGGTTGCGACGCAGCCCGTACACCGCCTCGCGCTGCTTGTTCATCACGTCGTCGTACTCCAGCACGTGCTTGCGCGACTCAAAATTCTGGCTTTCCACCGCCTTCTGCGCCGCCTCAATTCGCTTCGAAATCATCCGCGACTCAATCGGCACGCCCTCTTCCATTCCCAGCCGCTCCAGCAGCGTCGATACCCAAGCCTTGGCGAAAATCCGCATCAAATCGTCTTCCAGTGACAGATAGAACCGCGAAGCACCAGGATCCCCCTGCCGCCCCGCGCGTCCCCGCAACTGGTTGTCAATGCGACGCGACTCATGCCGCTCCGTGCCCAGGATGAACAACCCTCCGGCCTCAACTACCTGCACATGCTCCGCCTCGGCCGCCGCCAGGTGAACCGCGTTCACCTCCTGCCACTGCGCTTCGCCCGTCTCAAACTCCTGCCCCTGGTAATAGAACCGCAAAAAGCCCGCCGGAGCCATCGGATTGATTGCTCCCTCGGCCTGGCTAAGCGCCCGCGCCAGCCCCTTCTTCACCAGCTCCTGCCGCGTCATAAAGTCTGAATTGCCGCCCAGCAGAATATCCGTGCCGCGCCCGGCCATATTCGTCGAGATTGTGACCATCCCGAACCGGCCCGCCTGCGCCACAATCTCCGCTTCCCGCTCGTGGAACTTCGCGTTCAGCACTACGTGCTTCACGCCCTTCCGCTGCAAGGTCTGGCTCAGCAATTCGCTCTTCTCAATCGACGTCGTACCCACCAGGATCGGCTGCCCCGTCTCATGCACCACCGCAATGTCGTCCGCAACCGCCTTGTACTTCTCCTTGATCGTCCGGTACACCACATCCGAGTTGTCCGCGCGCAGCATAGGCTTGTTCGTCGGAATCACCACAATTTCCAGCTTGTAGATCTTGTCGAACTCTGCCGCTTCCGTTTCCGCCGTGCCCGTCATCCCGCTCAGCTTCTTGTACAGCCGGAAGTAGTTCTGGAAGGTAATCGTCGCCAGCGTCTGGTCTTCCTTGCGGATGTTCACACCTTCCTTCGCTTCCACGGACTGGTGCAGACCATCCGACCAACGCCGACCCGGCATCAGCCGCCCAGTAAACGTATCGACGATAATCACCTCGCCGTCCTTCACCACATAGTCCACATCCCGCTTATACAGCGTATGCGCCTTGATGCCCGTCTCAACATAGTGCTTCAGATCCCAGTTTTCCGGGTCCGCAATGTTGTCGATTCCCAGCAATCCCTCAATCTTCGTCCAGCCCTCGTCCGTCACGCCAATGGTCCGCATCTTCTCGTCCACCACGTAATCGCCGGTAAAGATCTTCGCTTCGCCCTGCCCCGGATCCGTCTCTTCGCCAAGCTCCAGTTGCGGGATAAACTTCCGCACCCGTGCATATTTGTCCGTCGTCTGGTCCGTCGGGCCAGAAATAATCAGCGGTGTCCGCGCCTCATCAATCAAAATCGAGTCGACTTCGTCCACAATTGCATAATAATGACCGCGCTGCACGCAATCCTTCAACTCAAACTTCATGTTGTCCCGCAGATAATCAAACCCAAACTCGTTGTTCGTGCCATACGTAATATCCGCCGCATACGCTTCCCGCCGCTCCCGGTCGTCCAGGTCGTGCACAATCACGCCCACCGTCAGCCCCAGAAACTCGTAAATCTTGCCCATCCACTCCGCGTCGCGCTTGGCCAGGTAGTCATTCACCGTCACCACATGCACGCCATGGCCCGCCAGAGCATTCAGATAGCAAGCCAGCGTCGCCACCAGCGTCTTGCCTTCACCCGTCCGCATTTCAGAGATCTGACCCTTGTGCAGCACCATCCCGCCAATCATCTGCACGTCAAAGTGGCGCATCTTCACCGCGCGAATACCTGCCTCGCGCACCGCGGCAAATGCCTCCGGCAACAACTCGTCCAGCGCCAGCTTTTCCGCAGCTTCAATCTCCGCCGCGTCCGTCAGCCCGTCCAGCTTCGCCGCAATCCGCGCCCGAAATTCCAATGTCTTGGCCCGCAGATCCTCATCCGTCAGCGCCTTCACCTCCGCCTCAAACGTCTTGATGTGCTCCACAACAGGCAACAGGCGCTTCACCACGCGGTCGTTGTTCGTACCGAATATCTTTGTCAGCAGCTTTCCAAACAAGGCAATCTCTCCGTCTTCTACCTGTGAATCCGGCACATCGGCGCGGAATGGAACGGCATCTATCGAGCGCGTCGACGCCACCCGTCCAAACCGCTGTACACATCGCCCAAAGGCAGGAACAGGTTCGAACCGGCTTCGCACACGCACGCTCGCCTGAAATCTCTCGGGCAGGCGGCGCAGTCCAGCTACGGAGCGGGACTCCCTATATGTTCAAAAATCGCCGGAAACGCAGCGCTCGGACCAACAGCTCGCACCGCAACCGGCCCACCATCGCCGACCGGCAAGCTCACCATCGTCGCCAACTGCATCGGACTCGACGTTTGCGTCCCCCGCACAGGCTTCAATTCCCCGCGCAGAACACTCGCCCAACGCTCCAGCGTCGCCCGGATACCCGAGCCACGGGCAAACTCAACCGGCAGTCCCTCAGTTCGCCGTGGCGCAACCAGGGCTCCAGCCGACGAACCGGCAGCCATTGGCCCGGAAACAGCCAGCGTCAATCCGCCGTCCGAATCCCCAATCACCGACACCAGAACGCGCGCCCGCGCAACATCCGCCAGCATAGCCAGCAGGAATATCGCATACATCGCCCGGTCCAATCGCCTCATATCATCAATTCTACCGGGAACCGCCTACCCAAGTCTCGCGATTCCACGTCACCGGCAACATTCTTGCCCCGCCAACTACAATACCCACAGGACACCATGCCCCAAAAATCAAAACTCGGCCAAAACTTCCTCCGCGACCAGATGGCCATCCAGCGCATCGTCGCCGCCCTCGGCGACCTCTCCACCCGCACCCTCGTCGAAATCGGCCCAGGCAAAGGCGCCATCACCGAGTTGCTCGCCCCCCGAGCCGCCCACCTGATCGCCATTGAACTCGACCCCACTCTCGCCTCGGGCCTCGAAGCCCAGTTCAAAACCGCCCCCAACGTCACCATCCTCCGCCAGGACGTCCTCGCCTTCGACTTCGCCGCAGCCGCCCGCGCCGCAGGCCAGCCCCTCCTCATCATCGGCAACCTCCCCTACTACATCACCTCGCCCATCCTCACCCGACTCGCCGACGCAGCCTCATCAGTCGACATCGCCATCCTAATGGTCCAGCGCGAAGTCGCCGACCGCATCACAGCCCAGCCCCACTCCCGCGACTACGGCTTGCTCACCGTCACCACCCAGCTCTACGGCCCCGCCACGGCTCTGTTCACCCTGCCGCCAACGGCCTTTCTCCCACCCCCTGAGGTCCATTCCACCGTCTTCCGCTGGGCCTTCCGTCCCCGCTTTGACGAACTCCAAGTCCAGGAGCGCCCGTTCCTCGCCCTCCTCAAGCAATGCTTCGCCCAGAAGCGCAAGACCCTCTCCAACAACCTCCGCGCCGCGGGTCTCCAGCCTGCCGCCATCGCCCCAGCCCTTGCCGCCGCAGCCATCCCCCCTCAGGCCCGCGCCGAAGAGCTGACCCTCGAACAATTCGCCGCCCTCCAACACGCCCTCCAACCAACATCCTGACCGTCCGAGATATCCATTCCGCACCAGCACGCTGGGTGCCCCCGGTCCCTCGCACTTGGGGACCGGGGATAACCACAAATCCCACGCCCACCACCACCCAAAAACCGCCGTCGAGCGCATCTCGATACCGCTAATCCTCTACCGCGAAGCCAAGCAACTCCTCTACGCCGCCCGCTGAGCTCGGTTCGCGACCTCGGATACAGCCAAACCTCTCAAACAAAACGCGGAAGATGAGCAAACCCCGCCACCGAACCAGCCGGAATAACCAAAAAGCGCCCAAAATCACACCTCGTTCTCTTTTGTTTCGCTTTATGGTATAGAACCATAATGTAACCAACATCTTAACTTTTCACTTTCGCTTGCAAAACCGCCAAAAGGGCACTTTTTGCCCCCCCCAAAAAATTCGCCCAAAACACCCCGGGCCAAGTGCCATCCACCTCTTCCCTGGATGCCACCTGGCCCGTCAAACACCACCCTCAACTACTTGTGCGACGCGCCGCCGCCCGACGGGTGAGAACCACCACCACCGCCCCCGCCTGAGGACACATGGCTGCTACCGCCGCCTCCCATGTTCCCTCCAGAGAAATGGCTCGGCTGCCCGCTCTGTGGACGACTCGGCTGCGATGGCCGCGCACCATAGCCTCCTGGCTGTCCACCCTGTGGTCGGGGACCCTGGTTCAGCAGACTCGGACGACCCGTATTCCCAAACCCGTTCCCCGTCGCCCGCGCCGCAAAGCCCAATCCACCTCGGCTATACGGCTGACGCACCGCAATCGGACGCAGCGGCTCCACAACCCGGCCGGCGATCGTAATCGGCCCGGATGAGCGCACAACCCCGCTCCCGCCAAAACCACCCTGCCGCCGATCCACCGCAATCACGTGGCTTAGCGCCAGCCCGCTCCCTCCGCCTGGGCGCTCCGGCCCCGGATGAGGACGCATCGGTGGCCGGTAACCCATCGGATACGATCGGTAGTTGAAAGCCCACCCGCGGCCCCCATAACCCCACCACGGGTTGCAGCCCATCCCGGAGCTCCAGCCCCAGCCAAATCCGTCATAGAAATCCCAGTTCCCGCACGCAAACGGCGCATATCCCCACGAATACCCCGACACAAACACATACCCGAACCGCGGGTAATACACCCAGTTCCCGTATCCATACGGATCAAATCCCGCCTCTGACGCAGCGTAAGGCGACCACACATAACCCTGGCTCGGAACGTTGTACCAGTTCCCATTCGCGTCCAGGTCGCTTGCCCCAAGCGATTGATTGTTCGCAATCTCTCCGCTGGCAACCGTCTTCTGTTCCTGCTCCTGGCTCACTGTCTGGTCCAAATCCGCGTTCCAACCGTCCCAGCTGTCCGGAGCAATGGTCTCCGCCAGGCTCGAGTGCCCACTATCATCAAAACTCAGGCTCTGGCCTCCGTGCGCCTCTACCGGCGCTTCACTGCCCTCCGTCGCCTGCACATCGCCGGAGAACACCGCAACCTGGCCCGGCGGCGTATCCAAATTCAACCGCACCACCGAATAGCTCCGCGCCGATAGGCTGACCTGCCCAAAACTCACCACAAAGCGATTCGCATCCGTGCTCGGCTGCAACTCCAGGTACACCAGTCCGCCATTCACCACCGCAGCAGTACGCTTGCTGTTGCCCTGCTGGCTCAACTGCGTCAGCGTCAGCGTCGAGTTCGGAGAAATCCGCGCGACGCTGCCATCCTCCAGTTGCACCTCTGCCTTGCCGTCATTGCCCGTCGCAATCTCCGTTCCCTCAAACAGCGGCAGGTTCGTCGTCGCCGGATCGGCAATCACCTGCCCGTCCTCCGTTACGCGCACCTGGCCTTCCACCAGGCTCAATCGCACCGCACGGGCCCCTGCGGAAGCATCCTGTGCCACTGCCGGCCTTGCCCAAAAACTGCCCATCACCAGCGCTGCCGTCACGCCCGTCAAGGCGAACAACCGAACTGGCTTCTGGCAACCTTCTAAGAAATCCAACGTCTTCGTCGCGTACATACCGCACCCCTTCCGCAACTATCCACAATCTTCAGACCCCAAAAAACCGGAAAAGTCGCAAAACTTCCCAACTAATTCCCGCCCGTTCCCGAATGTGCCTCCACAAGCAAAAGACGTGCCTTCCGCCGCACCCGCTCAAGCACCTGTTCATCCGACACAATTCGCTCCAGAGTCTCCTGAATCACACCAACTTCCAGCGCACTCCCGTTCTGAGATCCCTCATACAACGCGGACATCTCCCGGTCCATTCCCAACCGGTCATGCTGCTCCAGCACCTCCAGCCGCTCGCCAAACTCAATCGTGCTCTCAACGGCGATCAGGGACTCCCCAAGCGCCTGAATCTGGCTGTCCTTCGAGTAGTTGTACTCACAGCTTCCGCTACCATCCGGCCCGGAATAGGACAAACGCTTTTCCCCCTGAAAGGCCACCTTCAACCGGCTCTCACACTGGAAATTGAACAGACGTCGCTGGCGAGCCGTGGCAAACACCCGCTCCACAAACCGTTGGCTCAAATGCAGCGGCCGGTGCACCGCAACTTCCCGAACCCGGTTGCTCTCTGTACCGACAGCCTCACTCGGAAAGGAATCATACTGCCCGCTACCATCGGAATGAATCGTCAACACCCAGTGCGACGGCTGCAGATTTTCATTCGTAAACTCCAGCGTTACCGTCGCCTGCCCGCACACACTCCGTGCAAACAACACCACGCAAACAGCCGCCAACCCAACACGCCACCCCAGGCTCATCGTTTGCCCCCCTGAAGCGCAAGTGTCTCGGCCGTATGCAAATGACAAATCGCAATCGCAAGTGCGTCCGCAGCATCGGCCGGCTGAGGCGGTCCAGGCAACTCCAGCAATCGCGACACCATAAACTGGACCTGCTCTTTGGCCGCCAATCCGTAACCGACCACGGACGATTTGATCTTCAACGGTGCATATTCAGCCAAGGGCATCCCCTGCCGCGCCGCGGCCAGCAGTGCTACACCCCGCACCTGGCCCAACTTCAACGCCGATTTTGCATTCACTGAGTAAAAAACCTCCTCAATCGCCACCACATCCGGCTTCCACCTCTCCAGCTCTCGCGTCAATTCTTCGAAAACCTGGCACAACCGCTCCGCCATCGTCTTGTTCTTCGGCAGCTTGATTCCCCCATAGCCCAGGCAGATCAGCCGCGGTCGCTGGCTCCGCTCATCGGACTCCACCACCCCGTACCCCGTGGTCTCCGTGCCGCAATCAATTCCAAATACCCTCATCCCCAAGAGTCTAAACCGTCCTCCCGCCAGCCCGCTTTCGCCTCTCCCCATCGCGGGCATATACTTGCTGCGCACCTCGAACAAATCGATTTTTTACCCAAGAATCCGCAGGAGTTCCTCCCATGCACCTGACCCGTCGAGACTTTTCCCGCATCACCGCCCTCGGACTTGCCTCCCAACTTGTCCCCAATCTCAACGCTCAGGCGGCGCCTTCTGAACGGAAAATCGGCTACTGCATTATCGGCCTGGGTCGCATTTCCGATCTCTTCATGGCCGGCATCCAGTCCAGCCCAACGTCGAAAGTCGTAGCACTGGTCAGCGGACATCCCGAAAAAGCTGCCCAATACGCTGAGAAATATGGCGTCCCAGCCACCTCAATCTACAACTACGACAACATGCACGTCATCCGCAACAACCCGGCCATTGACGCTGTCTACATCGGCCTCCCAAACTCCATGCACGCCGAGTACACCATCCGCAGCGCCAAAGCAGGCAAGCATGTCCTCTGCGAAAAGCCCATGGCCACCACCGTCCCTGAAGCCGAGTCCATGATCGCAGCCTGCAGCAGTGCCGGCGTCAAGCTGATGATCGCCTACCGCTGCCACTACGAAACCTCGCACCAACGTGCCGTCAAGCTTCTCCGCTCCGGCGCCTTGGGCAAAGTTCAGGTCATTCAAAGCGCCTTTGGCTTCAACTGCGGCTCCAGCGAATGGCGGCTAAAGAAGGCCCTCGCCGGAGGTGGCCCCCTCTTTGACGTCGGCATTTACTGTCTGAACGCCTGCCGCTACCTCACCGCTGAGGAACCAGACCATATTTCCGCCTTTGCCTCCAGCGATCCCAGCGATCCCCGTTTCCGTGAAGTCGAGGAAAACGTCACCTGGACCATGAAGTTCCCATCCGGTGCCCTGGCCAGCTGCGCCACCACCTATGGGACACAAATGGACGGATACTTCCGTGTCTACGCCTCCCGCGGATGGCTCGAAATCTCTCCTGCCTTCGGCTACGATGGTCTGCACTTGCGTGCCCAGTACATGCCGGAAGCCGGCCCGTTCGTCACCCTCGATGAGCCCAACCCGGAAAAGAGCCCGTATCACTTCACTCTCGAAGCCAACCACTTCTCCCAGTGCATCCTGAAAAACCGCACACCCAAATCCCCCGGCGAGGAGGGGCTGCGCGACATGCGCTATATCCGCGAAATCTATCGCTCCGCCGGCATTGCAATGGCCTGAGGCTCGGCAGTCCAAAAAACATTGACCCCGCCGGCTATCCAACCGGCAGGGTCATCTTCTATACAAACTGTCGAAGTGCTAAAAACTCGTCTTCCGCTCCGGGTACCATGTCAGCTGGATCGTCGTATTCGTCACATTCTGCTTGCCTGGCAGATACTCGGGAATCAAGGAATGCTCGTCCGTAAAACTCCCCTTCAGCTCCAGATCCCGCCTCAGCCGCTTTACCACCTGCACCGAAAAATCGTTGATCGTCGTGCCGCCAGTGACGAAGTCTTTGGCTGCCTTTTGCCCTCGCCAGCTTGCCTGCACCCACTCTCGCGGACTCAGATGCCACGTCGCCCACGCCTGTCCGCCCTTGGCCTCACGCCCCATCCAGTCCCCAAAAATCTGCCCATTGTTCGTATAACCCTGGGGAACTTCCGTTTCCCAATAGGTGAACCAGCCGTGTACCGCAGTCGAAGTCGACTGATCTGTGGATACTCCTTCCACTCGCAAATCCAGCTTGGGTACACCCGGCACGTGTGACAGGTACAACCCTGGGCGTATATCGGCGCGGCGCGGAGCCGAGATCGGGGAAACATCATCATGCGCTTCCGAATCAACATAAAACGTGAGCCAGTTCCGCAAATATGGGAGCCGATAACTCGCATCGAACGCCCCAAAACGCGCCCCAGGATCGCTCCGCGAGAACTTCTCCGCCGCAGAAACATTCTGGAAGCTGAAAAAACTCTTCAAAAATGAATGCAACGTAATGGGAACATGCCCTTCCCCTCCCCATATCACCGTCCGCTCAAAGCCAATTTCCACGTTGCGTGTCGGCTTGAAGCTTATCTTCTCGGCGTGAACCCAGGGATCTCGAAAATCTGTATGCCCTTTTAGCGACCCCACCAGAAACTGGTAGCGAAACGCCCCTGTGATCCGCGACAGCCCTGGCACCCGAAGTGGTTCCACTCGGTTCACTTGCAGCGAATAGATATTCTCTGCGTTTGTCGAGTAGGCGAATGCGCCGCCCTGTGCTGGTCCCATCCACGCGTCCATCTTGCCAAACGAAAGCTCATGACCCAACACGTGCGCGGAGACATATCCTTCCATCACCCGGCCCCGCGTCGCGGACGCAATCACCGCTCCAGGGATCGTAGCCTGAATCGGATTCTGCACATACGAAACCCGGTCCAACCCCGACAAACTCTCAAACAGCGCCTGCGAATACCCTGTCCCCGACGGCGCATACTGAAACTCACCCCGCAAATACAGCGTGAATGGTCCTGCCGTGGCATACCCGCTCGCGCCGGAGTAGCTGTTGAAGCCGCTTTCCACCGGACGCCCGTAGTCGTTCACCACCGTCTGGCCAAGATGGAAGCTATCTTTCAGCGGGGTTCCACTGATTCCCCGTGCAACCGTATAAGAAGACTCAACCCGCAATCCGCCTTGGTGCGCAAAGCATGGTCCCTCGCCATCGGAGTTCACTTCTTGTTCCAATTTGTCGTAGAGAGACTGTGCCTCGTCGCTGGCCGCTCCATCGGGGGCATCTTCCATCTTCGCCGAGGTCAACTCCAGCATGTGCACCACGCTTATCCGCGTCCACGGACGCAATCCAAGATACGCAGTATCCACGTACCCCAACGAATACAATCGCGACATTGCCGGGTAGACCCAGCTATCCATCGGGATAAATGGTGACCCCAGCGAAGCAGTCTGGCATGGCGACTCTATTTTGGTCTGAGCAACAGCCCGCTGGGCCGGCAAAAATCCCGCGCCAATCAGGCATATCCCAACCCAAAGAAAGATAGAAAATATCGAACGGTGCCACAAGCCGAATTCGCTACTGTCGGAAGTCATCATGCCCTAACTCTACTCATTGCCCGTTGCAGGGTCAATGAAATCAGCACAAGCCGCCGCCCTCCTCGGCTCCCGCAGCCGTCCAAAACTTACGGCTCCCGTAAGAAATGAGCCGCCACCACCAGCGTCGGACCCTGCCCTCGCCGCCCATGGGCTGTCGCTTCCTGCATCACCCGCAATACCGCAAACACGTCCCCGGCATCCACCACAATCCGCGGCAGCACCTCCGGACCGAGTTCTGAAAGCAACACCTGGGTCGCCAGCCGTTCGCCAGGCACTTCCACAAGGAAGACTGCAGACAGCTTCTCTCGCGCAGACTCTCGGATCGCCAACAGCGTCTCCGCGCAAAAAGCTTCCTCTGCCCCGGCAAAAACCACCGTCACCGCTTGCCCGGAACATCCCTCCGGCCAACTCTCAACAAGCGCCGCACCAGCTTCGCTCCCTCGGCAAAGCCTCGTCTCCAGTGCCCTCCGCAGCTCTGGTCGTCCCGCCAGCCACACCCGGTCTCCGCTCCTCAGCTCAAGCAACGCACCCGTGATCAAGGCTGCAAGCTCCCCGGCAACTCCCTCTTCCCCCTCCAGTTCGCCCAGCGCAGCGCCGATGTGGGCAAGCCTCTCCTCGCCCAGCCAGCCCAGGTGGCTGTGTTGGCTCACAAAATTCTCTTGAGCGTTCTGTTGCCTGTCTCCCATCTGGCAAACTCCGTTCCCAAAAATAGCCCTCGTGTAGTGTCCCACGCAGATCGTCCTTTATTGGTGTCGAAAGGGCGCGGCTTCAGCGCCGCTTTTTGTCAAGCCCCCAAATTTCCCGGCTATCGCAAAACCCAACAAAACAAACCAATATCACCGCAAGAAAGTCAGGCCAACGCTGCCGGGAATTACTCCCGAAAGGCCCACAATGAAAGAAGTCACCGAGAGGGGCAAATTCCATGGCAGAAAACATCCGAAAAATCGTCCCGGCCGCCCAAGAATCGCTCGAGGCCCGCGCCAAAACGCGTAAAAGTGCACAAAAGCGCACAAAAAACACCAGGTAACCAACCAGTAAAACCAATCATATCAATAGGATAGGAGAATATTTCCGGAAAAAACACCCACCCACCCCCTATTCGGAGCAAGGCCCGACAAAAACGAGGATGGAACCGGGCTTCGCTTCGGAATGCCGTCCTCCCGTCAAACCTGTTTGCAGCGCGATCAGAAGAGATGCAATCAGTGAGAAACTACACTAGGTTGAGTAGTCCGCGTTGATGTGCACATACTCAGTCGTCAGATCCGTAGTCCAGAAAACGCATTCGCCCATACCTTGATTCAACTCAATCGTGATGGAAAACTCCGCCTGCTTCAGGTAAGCATGAGCCGCAGCCTCATCCAGCTCTGCCGCGCGTCCGCCATCCCGGCAAATCCTCAGATCCCCAAACCAGATATCAATCCGTTCCGGGTCAATCTCCGCTCCAGAGTTCCCGATCGCTGCCATCAGCCGGCCCCAGTTCGGGTCACATCCGGCCCAGGCCGTCTTCACCAGCGGAGAATGAGCAATCGCCTTGGCCACCGTCACCGCCTCAACCTCGCTCACAGCGCCCTTGATTCGCAGCTCAACCACATGTTGCACACCCTCGCCGTCGGCAACGATCTGCCGGGCAATTGAGGTCGCCACTTGCGTCAGAGCCGACTCAAACTCCGCATTGCCGGCCTCCACCCGTGCACCGCTTGCCCCTGAGGCCAGCAGCAGCACCGTGTCGTTGGTCGACGTATCCCCATCCACTGAAATCCGGTTAAAACTCACATTCACTGCCCGGTTCAGCATCCCCTGCAGCACCACCGGCTCCACCGCTGCGTCCGTCAGCAGATACACCAGCATCGTCGCATGGGGCACCAGTCGCGGATGAATCATTCCCGACCCCTTGCCCAGGCCCGCAATGCGAACCTCCTTCCCATCCACCACCAGCCGCGCAAACGCCGTCTTCTCCACTAGGTCGGTCGTCAGAATGGCCTGCGCTACCTGCTGGAAATGGTCCGACTCCGAACCCAACTCCCCAGCCAGCCGAGGCAATGCAGCGATCAGCTTCTCAACCGGCAGCGGTACCCCAATAATCCCCGTAGACGACGGAAAAACCTCGTCCGCCCTGCAGCCAAGCTCCCGCGCAACCGCCTCGCAGGTCGCCTGTGCGGCATCCTGACCCGCCTGCCCGGCCGCGCAATTGGCATTGCCTGCGTTAATGGCCACCGCACGCACGCGTCCTTCCGTTGCCCGCAGGTTCGCCTTGTCCACAACCAGCGGAGCAGCCGTCACCTTGTTCGCCGTAAACAACGCTGCCGCGCTGGCCGATTCATCGGCCACAATCAACGAGAAATCAGGCCGCCCGCTGGCCTTCAAACCTGCCCGCGTGGCCGCAAATCGAAAGCCACCGGGAATCAGAAATGCTGAAACATCGCTCATCAATTCAACCCTACCCTCAACTCCAGAATAATCTGCTCACTCGACCCGTTTACTCTAACAAATGAGATGACTCCCAATTCCCTGCCCAGCCCAAACCCCACACCAGCCTCCGATGCAGGCATCTTCCTCGACATGCGCAAGGTCAACGTCGC
>Ga0302147_10000256_pt1 | contig 26342 bp, 18 predicted proteins | sample I_Bog_E3_2_FD_192438 | JGI IMG/M metagenome (GOLD analysis project Ga0302147, IMG submission 192438) | Peat permafrost microbial communities from Stordalen Mire near Abisko, Sweden - I_Bog_E3_2 | ecosystem: Environmental > Terrestrial > Soil > Wetlands > Peat | place: Sweden: Abisko, Stordalen...
AACTGCGTCCCAAACACCTTCCCCCGCTCCACAGCCGCCGCAAACGGCTGAATATACTCCGTCACCGCAGACGTCTCAGCCGTCACCGGCCCCCGCCAGCTATGCGTAAAGTAGGCAAACTCCCCCGCCGCAACCCCGGCAAACAGCAGGCTCTCCCCCGGAAACGCCAGCTGGTTCCACCCCACGTGCGGCACCTTCTCGTGGCCCTCCGGAAACCGCTCCACGAGCTCGCCAAAGTACCCCAGCCCCGCCTGCTCCGGAGCCTCCGTACTGCCCCGGTACAGCCACTGCATCCCCACGCAGATGCCCAGAAACGGCGCACCGCGCGCAATTACCGCCCGCACCGCCCCGGTCAGCCCCGTCTCATCCAGCCGCGAGGTCGCCGCAAAATGCCCCACCCCCGGCAATATCACTCGCTCGGCCTCATCCAGAGGCCCCGGCACATCGGTCACCGTCACCTCCGCGCCAAGATACTTGAGCGACTTCACCACCGAAGTCAGATTCCCCGCCTTGTAATCAATCACAGTTACTTTCATTCAGCTATTAGCCTCTAGCTTCTAGCTACTAGCTAAAAGCTGGTTGTACTTCCAAAAGCTACTTCTGCTTGGGTTGCGAGCCAATTGCAATTTCCCCAACAGCGGAAAACCAACAGCCCGAGATCCAACTCCGGTTTTGAAAGGGCACGACTTCAGTCGTGCCGTAAACCGCCGAAAAATGGCTCGGGCTTTAGCCCCTGAGGGATGACCTTAGACCTTTGAATCCCCACGACCAGCCATACCACCCACCTGGCAACTACAGCAACCCCTTCGTGCTCGGCAGCATCTCCGCCAACTGCGCATCCCGGCTGCAGGCCACCCGCAGCGCCCGCGCAAACGCCTTGAAAATCGCCTCAATCTTGTGGTGATTCGACCGCCCGTACATCGTCTTCACATGCACATTTGCCCGCGCGCCCCGCGCAAACCCCTCAAAAAAGTCCGTCACCAGCTCGCTCTGCAAATCCCCCACAAGCCGCGTTCGCACCTTCGTATCCACCGCATACGCCGTACGCCCGCTCAGGTCGATCGCCGCAATGGCCAGGGTCTCATCCATCGGCATCAGGAAGTACCCGGCCCGGTTGATCCCCTTCTTGTCCCCCACCGCGCGGTCAAAGGCCTCGCCCAGCGCAATCCCGACATCCTCCACCGTATGGTGCTGGTCCACATCCAGGTCCCCATTGCACGTCAGCTCCAGGTCAAAGCCCCCATGCCGCGTAAACAGCTCCAGCATGTGGTCAAAGAACCGTATCCCCGTCGAGACCTTGTACTGCCCCGTGCCTTCCACCGTCAGCCGCAGCTCAATCTTCGTCTCCGTCGTATTCCGCACAATCTCCGCCTGCCGCACTGCCTTCGTCATGCCTTTTCTCCTGTCTTCTTCCGGCGCGCGGCCAGATACGTTTCCATCGCCTTGTCTGCCCGGCGCATCTGCTCCCGGCTCCCGATCGTGATCCTCACCAGCCCCTCGCATCCAGGGTCGGCCGACCGGTCCCGCACCAGAATCCCCGCCTCCCGCATATGCGCCACAAACTCCCGGTGATCCGCCCCAATCTCCACCAGCACAAAATTCGCCTGCGTCGGCCAAAAGCGCACGCTCAGCCCCGTCAAATCCAGCTGAAACTCCATCCGCGCCCGCTTCACCTCCGCCACATAGCCGTCCACATACTCCTGGTCGCCCAACGCAGCCGTCAGCGCCGTCAGCGCCACCGAATTCACGCTGTACGGCGACAGCACCCGCCGCACCCAACGCAGATTCTCATCGGAAGCCGCAAGCAGCCCCAGCCGCAACCCCGCCAGCCCGTAAGCCTTTGAAAACGTCCGCGCCACCACCAGATTCGGCACCTCGCCCACAAGATCTACGACCGTCTCCCCGAAAAAGTGAAAATACGCCTCATCCGCCAGCACAATCGCCCCCGGAGCAGCCGCGCACAACGCCAAAATCTGCTCCCGCGTCGTCACTGCCCCCGTCGGGCTGTTCGGATTCGCAATGCAAATCAGCTTCGTCCTCTCCGTAATCGAGGCCAGCATCCGCTCATACGGAAACGCAAAATCCTCACCCGCCTGCACCTGAACCAGCACCGCATCCGTCTGCGCCGCGTATATCTCATACATCGTGTACGTCGGCACCGGCAGCAGCAGCTCATCGCCCGCTTCCAGAAACGCCTGGCACAGCACGTGAATCGCCTCGTCCACTCCGTTGGTCAGCACCACCTGCTCCGGCTTCAGCCCCAGGTACTCCGCCGCCAGCGCCTCCACCGGCCCCCGCTCGGGATACCGCGTCAGGCTCTCCGCCGTCAGCGCCCCAATCGCTTCCGCCACCTTCGGCGAACACCGCAGGGTGTTCTCGTTGAAGTCCAGCCGCATCGCATCCCGGCTGCCCAGCGGCGGATGATACTCCGGCATCGCCGCTACCCGTGCCCGCGGCTTGATGGCATTCAGCTTGTTCATCGCTCTCCCCGCAACCGCGTCGCAATCGCTTCCGCGTGCCCCAGCAGTCCTTCCGCCTCAGCCAGCAACATCGCCTGCGGCCCCAGCTCTTTCAGCCCCTCCGGCGCATACTGCTGCACCGTAATCAGCTTCACAAAGTCGTTCACGCTCAACCCTCCCCGCAGCGTCGCCAACCCTCCGGTCGGGAGCGTGTGGTTCGGACCGGAAATATAATCCCCCATCGGCTGCGGCGACCACTCGCCCACAAACACTGATCCCGCATTCCGCACCCAGCTCAGGTCCTCGTTCAGGTCCACCGTCAGGTGCTCCGGAGCCAGTCTGTTCACCAGCTCCCGCGCCGCCTCCGCTGTCGGAGCCACAAACACCAGCCCGCTCGCCCGCAGCGCCTCGGCCGCCACCTCATTCACCGCCGCCCGCCGCTCCGTCTCCGCCAGCACAGCCTCCGCCAGCTCCCGGCGCGTCGTGATAAAGATCGCCAGCGCTGCCGGGTCGTGCTCCGCCTGCGCCACCAGGTCGCTCGCAATCCCTGCCGGCGTGCCCTTGTCGCTGGCCACCACAATCTCCGTCGGCCCCGCCAGCATGTCGATCGCACAACTGCCCTCGGCCGATACCGTCCGCTTCGCCGCCGTCACATACAGGTTCCCCGGCCCCACAATCTTCGCCACCCGGCCGATCGTCTCCGTCCCGTACGCCAGCGCAGCCACCGCGTGCGCCCCGCCAATCCGGTAGAACTCCGTCACTCCCAGCAAATGCGCCGTCGCCAGCGTCTCCGCCGCAGGGTTCGGCGAAACCACCACAATCCGCTCCACTCCCGCCACCTGCGCCGGCGTCACCGTCATCAGCATCGTCGACGGCAGCGGATGACGCCCCCCCGGCACATAGCAACCCACCGCATCAATCGCCCGGACCAACTGCCCCGTCACCAGGCCCGGCACCGGCTCAAACGCCCACGACTGCGGCATCTGCCGCTCCGCAAACGCCCGAATCTGCTCCACTGCCGTCTCCAGCGCAGCCTTCAACCCCGGCGTCAGCGCCTCCCAGGCCGCCCGAGTCTCCTCCGGGCTGACCCGCAGCGCAGCTCCCGGCGCCAGCTTATCCAGCCGCTCCGCATACCCCCGCAGCGCGCCATCCCCACCGCTCCCCACCGCGGCCAATATCTCCCCCACCGCAGCCTGCACCGTATCCAGCGAAACCCCACCCCGGCGCTCCAGCGCGGCAATCGCTTCCCGCCCCGCCGCCGAGTCCATCTCCAGCAATCTCATCGCTCGTCCCCAAATCTCCGGATGCCCAGGTCTCGCTTCTGAGACCGGGGAGCCCACCAATGCCGGGTGCCCCCGGTCCCTCGCACTTGGGGACCGGGGATTCCACTTCCTACAGCACCACCTTGTTCAGCGGATACTCCACAATCCCCGTCGCCCCCGCCGCCTTCAGCTTCGGCACCACCTCGCGCACCGTGGACTCCTCCAGAATCGTGTTCACCGCCACAAAAGATGGATTCGACAACTCAGAGATCGTCGGCGAGTTCAGCGCCGGCAGTATCGCCAGCACCTGCTCCAGATCGCTCTTCTTCGCGTTCAGCATCAGACCCACCTGCGACTGCGCATCGATCGCCGCCTTCAGCATCAACGCGATCTGCTCGATCTTCTCCCGCTTCCACGGGTCGTCCGACGCCGCCTGGCTTGCAATCAGACGCGTCTCGCTCTCCATCACCGTGTCGATGATCGTCAGCCGGTTCGCCTTCAAACTGCTCCCCGTCTCCGTCACTTCCACAATCGCGTCCGCCAGCATCGGAGGCTTCACTTCCGTCGCCCCCCAGCTGAACTCCACCTTCACGTTCACGCCCTTGGCCGCAAAGTAGCGCTTCGTCACTTCCACCAGCTCCGTGGCCACAATCTTGCCTTCCAGGTCCTCGGCCTTCGTAAAGCCCGAGCCCTCCGGAACCGCCAGCACCCAGCGCACCTTCCGCCGGCTCTGCTTCGCATAGGTCAACGATGTGATCGAGTTCACCGTCAGTCCGCTCTCCACCACCCAGTCAATGCCCGTCAGCCCGGCATCCAGCACGCCGTGCTCCACGTACCGCGCCATCTCCTGCGCGCGAATCAGCATGCACTCAATCTCCTTGTCGTCGATCGAGGGGAAGTAGCTCCGCCCATCCGCGTAAATGTTCCAACCCGCGCGCTTGAACAGCGCAATCGTGGCATCCTGTAAGCTGCCCTTGGGAATTCCGAGACGAAGTTTGTTAGCCACGCTGCACCTCCTGTGCGGGGTTGAAGGGAATGTTCTTGGTAAAGCAGCTCACCGTGCCCTCGTGGCAAACCAGGCCATCGCCCTCCACCACCACTCGGAACACCAGCGTGTCGTTGTCGCAATCCGTCGCCGCCGTTACCACCCGCAGCCGGTTCCCGCTCGACTCGCCCTTCATCCACAGCTTCTGCCGCGTCCTGCTCCAGAAGGTCACATACCCCGTCTCCAGCGTCTTGGCGTAGCTCACAGGGTTCAAAAATCCCAGCATCAGCACTTCTCCCGTTGCCGCGTCCTGCACCACTCCCGGTACCAGGCCGTCCATCTTCTCAAAATCAATCGTCGGTACTGCGTCGCTCATCACTCTCTCACTTCTGTTTCAGGGATAAGGGTTTCACCGGCATTCGCCAGCGCAAGCAAAAAAGCCCGCTGGCGGTGTTCGCCGGCGGGCTTCGTTGAATCTGGTGATGTTTTTGGCCTTTCCCTACTAGCTCAGGCCACAGCACCCCGCCGACATGGTCATCCCATGATGATGGTGGTGACCGTGATGGAGGTGGCTCTGCATCTGTTCTAAAAACTATCGAACCCACCCGCTCCGTGTCAACCTCCACGAGACCTCCGGGTGCCCCACCCTCGCCACGTCTTTGTTTTTGTGGCTAGGCTGGGCCGCAATCGAGCGCAGCTCGATCCCCCGTCGAAAACTTCCGCCACCACCGCCAGACTTGGCGCACAATGAGTCATGCGCACCCCATCCCCCTGGGCCATCCTCCTGCTGGCATTCAGCCTCCTCCCCACCGCTCTCGCCCAATCCACCCCATTCGATCCAATCGACATCAACCACGCCACAGTCTCCCAGCTCCTCCATGTCCCCGGAATGACCCCCGCATGGGCCGGCCGCATCGTACGCTTCCGCCCCTACCGCGCCAAATCCGACCTCGTCGAAAAAGGCGTCCTCCCCTCCGACGTCTACGCCCGCATCCGCAACAACATCATCGCCCACAAAACCGAATAGAGCCGGACTCAGGAAATGATCTCCCCAGCACCCAGCCCCTTCCCCATTCGTTTTTCAGCCAGCCCTACTTCGCCGCTTCCGTCCCCTTGATAAACGCCGCCACATCGTCGTGGAACTGCTTCAGAATCCCCTCGTTCACATAAATCATGTGCCCCGCCTCGTAGTACCGGTAGCTGATATTCGCCTGCAACGCATCCGGAATCGGCAGGTGGTGCATCTCAAACTTCCCCTCGAAATACGGCGTCGCCAGGTCGTAATACCCTCCCGCCAGCAGCACCTTCATCTTCGGATTCGCCTTCATCTTCCGCGCCAAATCCGGCATCACATTCTGCCCGCCCTCAGTCCGCCGCATCTCCCAGTGGAAACCCGGATCCCCGTACGCGCTCGGCTTGTACGTCCAGTTCTCCCCGTACTTCAGCTCCCTCCGCAGATACTCGTTGATCGCCGTCAAGTACGCCGACGAAATCGCGTCGCTCTGCGGATCATAGTCCGCATCCTTGCTCAACGGATCCATATCCGGCCCCTGATACCGCGTGTCCAGCCGCCCCACCGTCGTCCCCGTCGCCTCTTCCAGAGTCTTTGAGAACGAGCCTCCCTCCACCCGCAAATTGCTCTTCACCAGATACGCCACCGGCAATCCCGTGTACTGGTGCAGCTTTTCCGCCACCGCCTGCTTCCGTGCCGCCGGCAGCTCCGAACCCTGCAGCAGCGCGCTCATATACTCACCCAGCGCATACTGCTCCACCTCCCCCAAAAATGGCTCCAGCTTCGCCGCCGCATTCTCCAGCTTCTTGTGATACCACGCCGTCGCCGCGTACGTCGGCAGCGCCAGCGCATACGCCTGGTCCACTCCCGGATTCAGCGTCGGCTCATCCACGCTATTGTCAAAACCCAAGATCGCCGACAGCAGGATAATCCCGTTCAAATCCACACCCTGCAGGTCAGACGACAGCACCGCCGACCGCGGCGTCCCGTAGCTCTCCCCAAACAAATACTTCGGCGAATTCCACCGCTCGTACTTCGTCAAAAACCGCCGGATAAACCGCTCAAACGCATGGGCATCCGCATCAATGCCCCAGAACGACTGCTCCTTCTCCTTGCCAAACACCCGGCTGAAACCCGTCCCCGGCGCGTCGATAAACACCAGGTCGCTCACATCCAGCAGGCTGAAATCATTGTTCACCAGCCGGTACGGCGCAGCCGCCTCGTGTACCGTATCCGTCGTCACCACCCGCCGCGGCCCAAACGATCCCATATGCAGCCACATCGTCGACGATCCCGGCCCGCCGTTGTACAGAAAAGTCACCGGACGCGTCTCCGCCCCCGCGCCCTTCTTGAAGTACGCCGTATAGAATATCCGCGCCGTCGCCGGAGCCTCGTCCAGCTTCTCCGTCGCGCTCACCCCGGCCTCAGCAAACCACTTGCCGTCCAGCCCCAGCAGCGCGTCCTGGGAATTCGTCGCGCCCACCGTCAGCGTCCCCGCCACGGCCTTGTACGCAATCGCCTGCCCGCCCACAGTCACCGTTCCCTCGGTCACCGAGTCGGCCTGCGCCACCACCTCGGCCTTCTTCTCCGCCGGCGCAGCGGCCTTGTCCTCAGCCCATGCACCCGTCCCCAGCAACACCACCAACCCCAGCAAAACTCCACGACGCATCATCGGCAAAAAATCCTCTCCATTCCTCAATTCCAACAGAGCCAACTCTAGCCGAAAGACCCCGCAAACTCCAACGAATTCCCGCTACACCGCTTGTCATCGATGAGCGCAGCGAAGATTCTGCTTCTGTCTTTGCCCTTGCTTCTGCCTTTGCCGTTGCCCTTGCCCTTCTGTCTGTCATTCCCAAAGGGAATCTGCTTCTTCCCTTGCTTTTGCCGTTGCTCTTGCCTTTGCCCTTCTGTCTGTCATTCCCGAAGGGAATCTGCTTCTTCCTTTGCCTTTGCCGTTGCCTTTCTGTCTGTCATTCCCGAAGGGAATCTGCTTCTTCTTTTGCCCTTGCCCTTTACGTCAAATCCCCACAAATGCCGGTCATCTTGAGCAAGGCCGGGTGCCCCATCCTCGCCACGTCTTTGTTTTTGTGGCTAGGGGCCCCCATGGACAGGTCTTCGTCCGTGGGGAAATCTAGGGTGGGCCGCTATCGTGCAAAGCACGATCCCCCCCGCCTGACCAATTCTCCCGCAGACTCCCACTTCCACCTCAGACACTAACATTGCTCCCCACAAGCCGAGTTATCGGGCCCGATCTGCTGCTAGCCAATGCCTCTGGGACTTGGACTCTATCGAAGTCGCAGTTGTGTGAAAGCCCGACTGTGGCCCTTGATAAACTCACCCTTCGCTATATGCGCGAAGAATTGGGTAGCGATTCAAGCGCCAATCAGGAGCAGGCCACGCGCCGACGTGAGTTACACTCGTTCACCAAGAGCCAAATTATGCAAACGATTGATCTAAAAAACGCCGTAATGCAGATCTTCCAGATCGTCGACCAGCACGCCAAACGTGGAGAGCGGTCGCCGTTCTTCTTCATTGCCGGGGCGGGAGTCTCGAATCCTCCCATTCCGCTTGCCGGGGAGATCGAAGAGCAATGCAAGCAGGAGGCTCGGAAATACGATGACTCGTCTCCACTTCCGTCAAAGGCCCCCATGGATTCCTATTCCCATTGGATGGGGAAGGCCTACCCCTCTCCCGAGGGACTCCAGACGTACCTGCGCGAAATGATGCAGCGCAAACCCATCTCAAAAGCCAACCTCCGCTTGGCCCATCTCTTGCTCGACGGTAAGATTGCCCGCACCGTCTTCACGCCGAACTTCGACGATCTTCTATTGAAAGCGCTTGAACTCTTCGGCCATCGCCCCCTTGTCTGCGATCATCCCCTCACCGTTGGCCGCATTCGAATCGAGTCGAAGGATGTTCAGATCGTTCATGTGCACGGTTCCTATTGGTTTTACGATTGCTGCAACCTCAAGCATGAAATTTCGGCGCGCTCGGAATATGGGGGCCCCGTGTCTGTCTTGTTGGACCAGTCGCTACGCGACCACTCTCCTATCGTCGTCGGGTACAGCGGTTGGGAAGGCGACATCCTGATGTCCGCGCTGAGACGCCGGCTTTCATCTGGCAGGCTGGGCACCCCCATTTTTTGGTTTTGCTACAAGCGTGAATCGCCGGACGCTCTTCCAGAATGGCTAAAAGATTCGAATGACGTTAAGTTCGTCCTCCCCGATGAACCTGCCCGCGAGGCCAGTTTGCCGATTGCATCGCAAATGCCGGAGCCGAAGAGTCAGGCTTCCCCGCGCCCCGGTGTCAAGGCTGGAATCGCCGAATCCCCCTTCGATTGGAAAGCGCCTACGCTTGCTGCGACAAGTGTCCTCGACGCCCTCGTACGCAAATTCGATCCCGCACTCCCTCCGCTCACGCAAGATCCATTGGGCTTCTATGCGAAGCATTTGAGAGAGTTGCTCGGAACAGGCGACTCTGACGGCGAGCAAGACACGCTCTATAGCTTTCACAGCGTCATCGCCAAGGTCGAACGGGCAAGGGATTATTACAAGGCGGATCAAGAGCCCGACCTCCTCAAGGGCTTCCGCGATGCCATGAGCAAGGCCGATTATCGGAATGCGATCAAGTCGGCAGCCGGGGTAAGTCTGGAAAACCTGTCGCAGCAGGAACGCGCCGAACTCGTCTTCTCCCTGATGGATGCATCTATGGGGCTCGACGACAACTCCGCCGACAAAATCGCTGGGTACCAGATCCTCGTAAGGGCAGCGGATCTTCTCACAGCCGCTGGCTCAACCGATCCACGTTTGCGTATCTTGGTATCCAAAGCCCTCTTCAACAAGGGTCTCGCGCTCGGAAGCCTCGGCCGAAGCGAGGAAGCAATTGCCGTCTACGATGAAGTCGTGAGCCGCTTTGGCGACGCGGAGGAACCGGAGTTGCGTGACCCCGTCGCCAGTGCCCTCGGCAACAAGGGCGTTGTCCTCGGAATTCTTGGTCGAGACGAGGAAGCAATTGCCGCATACGACGATGTCGTGAGCCGCTTTGGCGACGCGGAGGAACCAGAGTTGCGTGGTCGGGTCGGCATTACCCTCGTCAACAAGGGTCTCACGCTCGGAAGTCTTCGCCGAAGCGAGGAAGCAATTGCCGTCTACGACGAAGTCGTGAGCCGCTTTGGCGACGCGGAGGAACCAGAGTTGCGTGTCCAGGTCGGCAAAGCCCTTTTCAACAAGGGTGTCACGCTCGGAATCCTTGGCCGAAGCGAGGAGGAAATTGCCGTCTACGACGAAGTCGTGAGCCGCTTTGGCGACAGGGAGGAACCGGAGTTGCGTGCCCTCGTCGCCAGAGCCATCTTCAACAAGGGCGGGAGGCTCGGAATCCGTGGCCGAAGCGAGGAAGAAATTGCCGCATACGACGAAGTCGTGAGCCGCTTTGGCGAAAGGGAGGAACCGGAGTTGCGTGCCCTCGTCGCCAGAGCCCTCGTCAACAAGGGTCTCACGCTCGGAATCCTCGACAGGAACGAGGAAGAAATTGCCGTCTGTGACGAAGTATTGAGCCGTTTTGGCAATGCTCAGGAACCACTCTTGCGGGAGCAGGCGGCAAAAGCGCTTTTCATCAAAGGAAGCGCATTTGAGACGCAAGGCAACAAGAAAAGCGCTATCGACTCTTACGAGGAAGCCCTTGCCCTATATGGTGACGACAAAGGGGCCAAAATCGAAGAGCTTGTAAGCCGGACACGAAATAGCTTGGACAACCTGCTCAGCGAGGGCGAGGCATCGGCATAGCCCAGCACTTGAATCTCCCGGTTGCCGGTTGGCCTATGTGCTCCAATACATTCAGATCTTGAAATACCTCACTTCGGAATCGATATTTCACACTGGGAATATCCCCTACCGACACGTTTCAACACTTGCCAAAACAGATAGACTCAATTCCTCGGCTTTGATCGGATCGGTCTCGCAAAACGCCCTCGCGTCTGCCCATCCCCACTCCTGAACGCCAAAATCGCGCAAAGCACGATCCCACCGCCCGCACCACCCAAACCCAAATCGTGCCCAGCTCGATCCAACTGACCCCTGCCCCCCTGGCCTCTGCCCCGGCATTGTCAAGCCCCTAAATTCTTCTGCTATCTCATAGCCCAACAAAACAAACCACATGCCCCAACAAAAAATCGGGCCAACCCTGCCGACAATTACGACCACAAAGCGCAACATGGAAGAAACCGTCCGAAAAATCGTCGAGGCAGCCAAGGAATCGGTGGAGACCGCAAAAAAGTGCACAAAACCGCGCAAAAACACTCAGGCAACAACCCAGCAACACATTTGCCATCAATAACATAGGAGGGGTTTTTCGCAGAAAACACCCCTCCCCCCCTTTCCGGCAAAAACGACGAAGAAATGCCGTCCTGCCGTCATAACCCTTCGCGGCTCGGTCCCTTAAAACCGATACTCCGCCGAAGCCCTAACCGTAGCCGGCGCGCCCAGATGAATGAACGTGTCCCCGTAACTAGCCCCCGTGTCCTTCCAATACCGCTTGTTCAGCACGTTATCGGCAAACACCCGGAAGCTCATCCGCCCGCCATCCCCACCCGGCGAATACTTCGCCCCCAGGTTGAACACGTTGTACCCGCCCACGCTCACCACGTCGTCCCGCGTCGCATCTTTCCTGCTCGTCCAGCTCCAGCCCGGCAGCAGATGGAAATCCTTCAGCCCCGCCGCAAACCGCGCCGGCACCGCCAAATCCGCAAACGTGGCAATCTTCACCAGCGGCTGGTTGATCACCTGCTTGCCGTCATAGGCCGCCGTCCCCGTCGCCGACGCCGTAGCCTTGATCAGCGCCGCCGAAGCCGACACCCGCGCCCAGCTCGCGGCCTTGCCCTGCGCGCCCAGCTCCAGCCCGTCATGCGTCTCCCGCCCTTCCGATACAAAGCTCAAATTCCCATTCGCGTCCGGCCCCTGCGGGTAGAAGAACGGCGCACGCATATGGAACGCTGCAGCCGTCAGCAGAATCCGCCGTCCCGGCTCCCACTTCGCGCCCACCTCCGCCTGCCGCGTAAAAAACGGCGGCAGATAGTACCCACCCGCCCAGAACGGCGCCTGCGGCCCCAAACTCAGCAGCACGCTGTAGTTCCCATACACCGTCCAGTCACCCTTCGGGCTCCACGTCGCCGCATACCGCGGAAGCCACAGCAGCTTCTCCGTCGCCAGCTCAACGGTCGCCGGCGGCCCGCCCGTCGGATTCGGCTGCGCAAAATTATGGTCCCGCAAGCTGTCCAGCCGCCCGCCCGCAATCAACTGCAAGCCTCCCGGCAAGCTCACCCGGTCCTCCACCAGCAGCGCCGCCTGGTGGTCATCCTCCGTCAGCTGCACCGGCCCCGCCGAGTCCACCGCCGTCGTATCCGGATACACCACATTCGGCTGATAGATATTTTCCACGCCAAGCGCCACATACACCGCGCCATTCTGCACCGTTGAGGCCGCACCCGCAGGCGCTGGCCCCGGCAAGCTCACACCCCGGCTGAACAGCTCCCCGCCTACCGCCAGGTGATGCGTCACCGCCCCCGTCTTCACCAGCCCCTCCGCCACCGCCTCCACTTCGTTGTCCGTGCGCAGCTCCCCTGGGTCGCGATAGTCGTAGATCTCATAGCTCCCATCCGGGCAAAAAAACCAGTACGGCGTCGCGCAAAGCTGATTCCCTGTCACCGGATCATACGCCGCCCCATACGGATAAATCACGTTGTCGTCGATCACCGACCGGCTCGCTCCCGCCGCCACAAACGCCCGCCAACCCGCCAACCGGCCCGTCTGCTTCAACCCCGAATCCAGCCGCACGCTGGCGTTCAGCGTATCGAAGGTATTCGGCTTCGCCCACGGCTGCGCGCCCAGCATATTGGACGGATACGCCGGGTCCGGCACCGTCAACCCACCCAGCAACTGGTACCCCGCCACCGACCGCTCCACCTTGTGCTGATACTCAAAATCCCCGCTCAGCGTCGTCTCCGGCCCCAGCTTCCAATCTCCCGCAAACGCTGAGGCACCCCGCACCCCGTTCGCGCCGTTCACATTCGTATGCACACTCTCGCCCGTCAGGTTCACCCGCACGCCAAACCGCTTGCCCCCGCCCACATTCGCCCCAACCAGCGTCCCCAAATCCAGCGATCCAAACGAGCTCCCTCGATGGTCCGTCGCAAACTCCAGCGCCTTCACCACGGCCGGCCGCTTCGTCTGGTAGTTCACCAGCCCGCCCGCCGTTGTCACCCCGCTCTCGAGCCCCGGAATCCCCTTCAGAAACTCCACCCGCTCCTTGTTCTCCAGCGCCACATCCTGCTCGCCGGCAATCGTCAGCCCGTTGATCTCGAGCGCCGTCGCAAGGTCCAGCGTGAATCCCCGAATCGCAAAGTCCCCGTAGTACCCCACCGGCGCATAATCCTCGCCAATCGACGCATCGTTCTTCACCACGTCCGACAGCACCCGCGAAAACTGGTCCGTCAGCAACTCCCGCGTCACCACCGTCACCGCCACCGGAGCGGCCACCAGCGGCAACCCACCCAGGTTCCCCACAGACTCCTCCACCGGCAGGTACCCCGCATCCACCCGGTCATGCACAGTAATCGTCGTCGTCACCGGCGCTATCTTCTGCGCTGCGGGCACTTTCTCTTCCGGCGTCTGCGCAGTCATCGCCGCACCGCAGCACAGCACTGCCGCCAGCGCAAACCCGCTCCGCCCAGCCCGTAGCCAACAAATTGTCCTGGAAAATCCCGTCGCGCTCGCCATCATCGTTTCCCTCACATCCAAAAAACCTGGGAAACAAGAGGCGCTTTCGCAACTGCCGGTCCAGGGGGTTCCTGGCCCGCGTTTCGGAAACTTCCCACGCCGGCATTATCCGGGTCGGGTTCGAAGGGTTTCTCTCAGCCTCGCGTTCGCGAAGCACCCCTGTTTCTGTTACAAGCCTATAACAATCCCCGCCCGCCCGAACCCCTTCACGCACAAAATACCCGCACACGACCCAAATGGCGAGACGCCCATCCGCGCAAAAAAGTGTGGCCTCACCCATCAGGCAAGGCCACACTCTGCTTCAATCGATTGACGCCGGAAATCTACCGCCGCACGGCCCTCGGCACATCCCGCTCCAGCCCGCTCACCTTGAACGCCCCCACCATCTCGTTCAAATCATGCGCCAGCTTCGCCAACTCCTGGCAGGCTTCCACGCTGTGCTGCGAGCTAGCCGCCGTCTGCCGGATAATCCCCGCAATCTCATTCACGCTCTCGTTCACCGTCTGCGTTGAATACGATTGCTCGGTCGATGCCGCCGCAATCTGCGTCACCATCTTCTGCACCGACTCCGCGCCCTGAATAATGCTCGTCAGAGCCTCGCCCGCCGACTGCGCCGATGCCACGCCAGAGTCCACCTGCGCCATGCTTGCCCGCATCGCTGCCACCGCATCCCGCGTTCCTGCCTGGATGCTTCGCACCGTCTGGTCAATCTCCTTCGTCGCCGCGCTCGTCCGCTCCGCCAGCCGCCGCACTTCCCCGGCCACCACCGCAAACCCGCGCCCATGCTCACCCGCTCGCGCCGCTTCAATCGATGCATTCAACGCCAGCAAGTTCGTCTGGTCCGCAATGTCGTCAATCACTCCGATAATCTTCCCAATTGCCACACTCGAATGGCCCAGCGACTCAATCCGCGACGACGTCTCCTGGTTGCTTACCACCAGCTTCTGGATCGTCTCCACCGTCTCCCGCACCGTCTCGCCGCCCGCATGCGCCGACTCTTCCGACCGCCGCGCATCCACCGCCGCACTCTGCGTCGTCTCGCTGATCTCCTGCACCGCGGTCGATATCTCGCCCATCGTCGACGTGATCCGCTCCGCCTGCTCATGCTGCTGCACGCTCTGCTGCGCCGTCTCGCTCGCTGTCGCCGCCAGCTCCGCCGCGGCTTCGCCAAGGCTTCGCGCATTCAGCGCCACATGACGGATAATCGACTCCACTCGCTCAATGAACACGTTGAACCACGCGCCCACTTCATCAATCTCATCCTTGCCCTGGATCGCAATCCGCCGCGTCAGGTCCCCTTCACCCTCCGCAATATCCTTCAACCGCAGCGCCAGCTCATGCAGCCGGCCCACAATCTGCGTCTGAATCACCCACCACGCCAGCCAGCAACTCGCCAACGCCAGCACCAGCATGATGTAACCCGATATCCGGCTCCGCAATGACCACGCGTCAATCGTGTCCAGCTGCTGCTGAAACGTCGCCGAAATCGTCCCGCTCAATCCCACAATCGACTTCGTCAATGCCACGTTTTCCGCCGCCAGTGACCGCATGCTCGCCTGCATATCATCCGTCATGCCATCCTTGCTCGCCAGCACCTTCGCATACGTGTCATGCGAACGCCCCCGCAGGCTCCCAAATCGCGTCACCAACTCCCCCGCCGAAGCAGCCAACTCCGGCTGTCCAGCAAGGCTTTCCCGCGCCGCATTCAAAGCCTCGGCCGTCGCATCCGCATCCTTCTCCGCCGCCTGCAGCGCACTCTCATCCTGCAATATCACCGCATCGTTGTAGTGCTTCTTCTGCCGCTCAAACGAGCTCGCTGCCTCCTGCATCCGCAACGCCGCCGGATAAAGCGAACTCGACACCACCTGCATATGCGCATGTGTCGTCGACGCCGTGAAAAACACCATAGCCAGCAGTGCCAGGCTCCCAAAGCCAAGCACCGCAAAGCTGCCCAGAATCCGCGCCTTGATCGTCAATTTCGTGAACATCGTCCTCACCTGACCGCGAGAGTCTTCACCCCGTCATGGGGCGTCCCCTTGCTGATGTATCCAATCGCTCCAGCCGTATGCGACACATACTCCACCACCGCCGCATCCGAATCAAAGGACTTCGGCATCGTCGCCTGACCGGAAAACACCAGGCTCCGCCAACTCGCCTTGAACGCCGTATCCGACTTGCCCACATACGCCGACAAAAACTCATCGTTCGCCGCACCGCTCTTCAACAACACAGGCGTCACATGCGACCCGTCCTTCAAACTCGACGCGCCACCCGTGAACACATCCTTCAAGTCAGACTTCGATACATCCGCAGCCTTCACACTGTTGTTCGCAATCACAATCACCTGACCCTGCGCTCCAGGCGCAAACACCGCCACCAGGGCCATGAAAAGGAGCATTCCAAATACCTTCTTCATCGTCTTTCTCCTCTCCTCTGCCTTAGAAGCTCACGCCTACCTTGAAAATCGTCATGTCCGTATTCGGCTGCAATCCCGCCGGATTCAACGTGATGTCGTAGCCAACCAGCGTCCCATGCAGAATGTGCTCTTCCGCCTTCGCATACAGGTACTGGTTGAAGTCGTAGCGCCCGCTGATCGCCCAATCCATCGAATCACGCGCCGCTCCAAGGGACGCCTTGTGATCCACACTCTGGCTGTCATATAAGCCGATCATCAGCTTGTCCGTCACCTTGTAGCTGGCCATCCCATACCACGAACGCTCGTCCAGCACTCCAGGGTTCACAGGCAACCCCGTCAGCGCCACCGCGTACGGCACCAGAAGACGTATATACTCGCCCCCCACCATCACCTTGTTCTTCTCGTACTTCGCAAAATACGACGGGCTGTTGAACACACTCAGATTCTCCGCGCCACTGTACGGCCCATACAAAAGCGGCGCGCTCGCTGACCGGTATTGCGTATTCGACGCGCCAATCATCAGCCCGCTCACCGGCGCCTTCCAGTGCAGCGCCTCGCCCGTCAGAACCCAGCTGATTCCGTTCGGCAGCGTCTCGCCGGACTCGCTCTGATTCAGAAAATACCCGTCGTCGCCCGGCAAATTCCTGCCACCCGCCCAGCCTCTGTACTCCAGCTTCCCCAGGCTCTGGCCCAGCTTCACCGTCCCATACACCACACCGCCATAATGCGACAGCAAAGAGTTCCGGCTCATCAGCGGATACACTCCCTGCGGCAACAGTGACCACATGTACGAAGGATCAATGTCCTGCGTCTCATTGAACAATCCGCTCGGCGTCTTCACCTTGCCAAAACGCACCCCAAACGCATCATTCACCTTGTAATCGACAGCCGCCCAGTCCAGTGTGATCGCATTGCCCAGGTTGCCCAGAATCATGTAACGCGCCTGCACTCCCACCCGCAGTTTCGACGTCGGCTGCGCAGTCACATTCACCACAGCATCGGTCCACTGCGGACTCCCATCGCTCGACTTCATCGTCAGAATGTTGTTGTTCGTCGTGTACGCAAATCCCTGCGTCGCATACCCGTGAATCTGAATATTCAAGTCATCCAGACTCTGCGCACGCGCCGTCCCCACTGCCAGAAACAGCACTCCCAAAGCAACCAAAAATCTCTTCATCGTCTCTCTCCTCAAATGTCTTTCCGGATTGACCCTTCGGCACAGTCACACCACACGCCAGCCCACTCCACATTGCACGGCAACAGCGGTCAAACTGTTCTCTCCACCTATCGGCATCAGGACTCCAAACATGAAGAAAATGACACGAATTGATACCCCTCTTTGACTTAGTCAGAGTTATAAGAAAAATCTAAGAATCGACCGCAAAAACTGCCGTTCCAATTACTCCATTTCCGCGAAACACTTACCTCGGCAACCAATGCAAACGACCGCTCCCCAACTGCCCGCTCGTCAACTCTGCCCGGGCACCATATACTGGTCGCATCTCGCCCCGGCTAGCCCTGCCTTCGCTGCCTGCTGTTCACCCCAAGGAGCCACCATGCCCGCCCCGCTCGACCTCTACGATGCAGTCGCTTACCCCAGCCATCCCTACCCCGACACGCATCCCGACCACCTCGCCGTCATCGCCACTCTCCACGGCCTCACGCCTCCGCCCATCCACCACTGCCGCGTCCTTGAGGTCGCCTGCAATGAAGGCGCAAACCTCATCCCCATGGCCTGCGCTCTGCCCAACAGTGAATTTGTCGGCTTCGACCTCGCCGCCCTGCCCGTCCAGCGCGCCCAGCAGCGCATCCAGGATCTCGGCCTCACCAATATCCGCATCTTTCAAAGCGACATCCTCAATATCGGTGCCGGCATCGGCCAATTCGACTACATCCTCGCTCACGGCTTCTACGCCTGGGTCCCACTCCCTGTCCGCCTGCATCTGCTCGCCCTCTGCGAGCAACTGCTCACTCCCAACGGAGTCGCCTTCGTCAGCTACAACGCACTGCCCGGCAGCCATCTCCGCACCCTCGCCCGCGACATCCTCCAATTCAAGGCGCACGAACACCCCGACCCCATTCAGGGCATCGCCGACTCGCTCGCTTTTCTCCAGTTCATCGCCCACGAAAGGCCCGCCGACGATACCTATCGCCGCATCCTCGAAGATCAGTTGCAGCGCATCGGCAAACGCGCCCCACAGGTCACCTTCCACGATGAACTCGCCGGCCAGTACCACCCCATCCACTTCCACGAGTTCATGCAGCAGGCCCACGAATTCGGACTCGAATACCTCTCCGAGTCGACCCTGCCCCCGCCCAACGACCCCGTGTACAGTGCTGACACCCAGGCCACCCTCCAGGATCTGGCACCCAACGACATCGTCCGCCAGGAACAAATCCTCGACTTCCTCCGTGCCCGCACCTACCGCGAAACGCTCCTCTGCCGCGCCGGCCTTCCCCTCTCGCGCAGCTTCTCCGCCGGCTCCTTCCGTCCCTTGCTCATCGGCTCGTGCGTCACCTCAAGCCCCGCCGCGGCTCCCGGCGCATTTACCTTCACCCTGCCCGGCGGCATCCGCATGGAATCCAACCACCCAGCCGTCGTTGCCCTGCTCCAGACCCTCGAAGCCGCCTGGCCCCAATGCCTCCCGCTCTCGGACCTTGTGCAGCAGCTCGCCTCCACCGGGTTCACCCTCGACGACCAGGCCGTCACCCTGCTCACCCGCCTCACCGTCGCCAAGATGATCGAGTGGCGCACCCTGAACCCGCCCCTGGCCCCAGCCATCTCCGCCCAGCCCATGGCCAGCGCCCTTAGCCGCCTTCAGGCCGCCGCCAGTCTCACCGTCACCACCCTGCTGCACACCTCGTGGACCTTCGACGACCCGCTCGTCCGCCACTTCCTCCAGCTGCTCGATGGCACACGCGACCGCCCCGCACTGCTGCTGGCGCTTCAGCGTGCTTTTCCCGAAAAGTCCCCGGATGAACTCACGTCCGGCATCGAGGCAACCCTCACCGCCTTCTACCGCGCCGGCCTGCTCCAGGCCTGATTCAGCCCTGATTCAGCCACGCCACAGCTCCGCCACCAGCGGCAGATACGTCCCCAGCTCCGGCACAGCCAGCCCCGGCACCTTCGCCGCATCGTCCCAGTGCCGCAGCGCCACTGCCTCGCCACTGTACCGGTTCGCCGCAAACTCCGCCGCTTCCTCCGCCGTCATCGGGCCGCCCTGCAACTCCAGGCTCAGCACAGACGCAGGAGATAACCGCGCCAGATAGTTCGAATCCACGCAGCATAGAAACCGCTTCGCCGCCACATGAAGCCGAATCGGCTCCGTCACCGCTGCCGGCAGGTGCTCCCGCAGCAGCTCCACCGCCGTTTCCTCGTGCCGCGTGTCCACACCGTGCTCCGCCGCGTCCTCGCCCGCCTCATGCAGCAGGTGCCCCACATCGTGCAGCAGCGCAGCCACCACTTGCGCCGGCTCGTTGCCGCCCCTCTGCGCAAACCACGCCGCCTGCAGGCTATGCTCCAGCACCGTCACCGGCTCGCCAAAGTAAGCTCCCCCGCCCGCATCGGCCATCCTCTCCAGCAACTCCTGCGCGCTCCCGACTCCCCTCACCTGACTCCTCCCGCCGCCAGTCGGAACCGCGCCTGCTGCCGCTGCTTCACCGCCAGCACAAGGGCCACCACAGCCGTCAGCAGGCACGTAATACCCAGCGCTGAAAACGAGCTCCGCCACCCATACTCGACCGTGTATCGCGCCATTGTGTCCCCGGACAGAATCCCGGCCAAGTACCCCACGCCGTCAATAATCCCCGCCGCCGTCGCACTGCCTGTCTCTCCGCCAAAATCCATCGACATCGCCCCCGCCAGGTACGAGTACGGCCCCATCAGCAAAAATCCCACCAGCGCCACCAACGCCACCGGAATCCACGGCGTCGTATGCCCAGGAACCTGCGCCAGCATGAAGATCGCCGCAGCCCCCGACAGGAGTCCCCCAAACAGCACCAAACTCCGCCCGTTCAGCCCCAGCCTATCGCTTAAAAATCCCGCCATCAGCACCGACACCCCGCCAAACAGCGGAAACAGCGCGCTCCGGCTCGCCGACTCCGCATTCGTCAACCCCACATACGCCGAAAAATACGTCGGCGTCCACAAATTGAACGTCTCTCGCAGCAGCGTCGTCCCCAGGCTTAGCCCGCACACCAGCCAGAAATTCCCGCTCCCCAGCAACGGCCCCAGAATCCGCATCAGCCCCGGATGCCTCTTTGCCTTCGAATGCCCCCCATCCTCCGCCGTCCGGCACGCATACAGATTCAGCGGATTCTCCACCGGTCCCGGCAACCCTCGCTCCTGCGGCGTCTCCTTCAGCAGCACCAGGTTCAGCACCAGCATCAGCCCCAGTATCCCCGCTCCTGTCAGGAAAATCCCCCGCCACCCCATCCCCGCCGTCAGCAGCAGGCTCATCACATACCGGCTCGCCGCGTCCCCAAACAAGAAACTCAGGCTCAGCACCGCCATCACCGTCCCGTAAATCGAGTACGAAAACCACCGCGAGCTCACCTTCACCATTCCCACCCAGCCCGCCGACTGGAACGCCCGGTTCCCCACCCACGCCAGCGTAAACAGCGGAAATCCTCCCCCAATCCCGAACAGCACCGTAAACAGAATCGCCCCAGCCATCCCCGCCAGAAAGTTGTTCCGTCCCCCAAACAAATCCGCCAGCGATCCCCAGAAAAACTTCCCCACCGCATACGCCAGCACGCTGATCGACGCAATCGACCCCAGCCGAACCTGCGCCTCCGTCGCCGAAACCCCATGCGTCGCCAAATCCCGAATCAGCAGCGGCATCACCACCGACAAATCGCTCCGGCAAAAGTAGTACCCCGAATACCCCAGCACCAGCAGCGTCAGCGTCAACAAGTGCCACCGCGTAAACACCGGCGCCGGCGCCATCTCCCCAGCCCTCACTCCCGCCTCATTCCCATCCGTCATCCCGTCTCCCGGCAGCCCCGTCCAAGCGGCTTTAACCTTAACATCTATCAGAACTTGTCTGAAGTTCGATGAAAATTCCCTTCACCCCCCGAAATCGCTCCCCGCACGCCCCGCCAAATCCCCACCCGCCATCCCATTTCCCCGCATCCGCCAAGGAAAAAAGCGATACACTAAGTCGGTAATTTCCTCTATTTTTATCCCCCCCTGTGAGGTTCCCCGTTGCCCAACCCTCTGCGCCCGTCGTGTCCTGCCTTCTTCCGCCTCACCTTTGCCGTCCTTCTCTTCCTGCTCTCCCTGGCAGCCACTCCACAGCTCAGCGCGCAGTCCACCTTCGCCTCCATCCTCGGCACCGTCCGCGACGCCACAGGAGCCGTCATCTCCGGCGCAACCGTTGAGGCCACCAACATCGGAACCAGCGCCCATCGCACCCTCATCAGCGACCCCGCCGGAAACTTCTCCTTCCCCAACCTCGAACTCGGCAAGTACTCCCTCACCATCACTGCTCCCGGCTTCGAAAAATACTCCCTCCCCGAGCTAGTCCTCACCGCCCGCGAGTCCCGCCGCATCGACGCCACCCTCGCCCTCGGCCAGGACTCCCAAACCGTCACCGTCGTCGAGCAGCTCCAGAACGTCATCACCACCGAGTCCTCCAACCTCGCCGAAACCAAGGTCGGCGACGAACTCGTCGAGCTCCCCGTCGCCATCTACTCCCGTTCCGCCGGCTCCACTAGCCCCATCTCCACCCTCACCACAGAGTCCGGCGTACAAACCGACGACTCCGGCAACCTTGCCGTCATGGGCACCACCCCAGCTCTCATGTCCGTCACCGTCGACGGCATCTCCTCGGTCGGCGTCGAGTTCTCCGGCCCCGTCAACGAAATGTTTCCCTCCTTCAACTCCATTGAAGAAATCCGCGTCTCCGAGTCCAACAACAATGCCGAATTCTCCGGCGTCGCCGACATCACCACCGTCTCCAAAGCCGGCACCAACCTCTTCCACGGCGGCATCTTCGAAAACCACGAAAACACCGTCCTCAACGCCGGCAATCCCTTCGGCCCCAAGCCCAAAATCATCATGAACGACTTCGGCGGTACCCTCGGCGGCCCCATCGTCATCCCCCACCTCTACAACGGCCATGACCGCAGCTTCTTCTTCGCCTCCTACGAGGGCCTCCGCCTGCCCCGCGAAACCCCCTTCGTCGCCAGCGTACCCTCCCTCGCCATGCGCCAGGGTAACGTCGCGGATTATCTCTTCAACGCCTATTGCCAACCCCAGCCAACCGTCCAGTGCCCCAACGGATATTCCGTCTACAACCCTGACGGCACTCTCCTCACCTCCACCATCACAAGCACTCCAGTCCCCGTCAGCCCCATCGCCGCCAACGTCCTCAAGTACCTCTTCCCCATCCCCAACACCGGCCCGGCCGACTCCTACGCCAACAACTACACCACCAACATCCCCTCCCCCGTCTCCGCCAATCAGGGCGACATCCGCATTGACCAGAACCTCTCCGCACGCCAGTCCATCTTCGCCCGCTTCTCTTACAAAAACCGCCAGGTCGTCACCGCCCCCATCACCAACTGCGGCACCTCCTGCGGAACCTCAGGCGACCTCCTCTTCGGCGGATTCAACACCCCGGAAATCGATCAGGGCCTCACTCTCGCCCACAACTTCCAGTTCTCCGCCTCACTCGTCAACGAGTTCCGCGCCGGCTACAACGCCCAGCACACCTCCACCACCCAAAGCTTCACCTCCCAGCAAATCCTCTCCCAAACCGGCATCACCGTCCCCCAGGTCAACACCGCCTGGTCCGAATCCCCCAACATCGTCATCACCGGCTTCGCCCCCACCGGCGGCTCCAACCCCACCCGCCAGCGCGGCCAAATCATCCAGGCCCTCGACAACCTCTCCTGGAACCACCGCAACCACAGCTTCAAATTCGGCGTCGACTTCAAACGCATGACCGACCACGACGACAACGCCTTCGGAAACTACTCCTCCGGATGGTTCGTCTTCGACAGCTCCTCCCCCGTCGGCACCACCATCGGCGACCCCTACACCGCCTTCCTCCAGGGATTCCCCGACTACACCGAGGCCTCCACCGTCAACAAACCCACCCAGCAGGGACTCGGATACGCCTACGCCTTCTACGCCCAGGACGACTGGAAAGCCACCCCCAACCTCACCCTCAACCTCGGCCTCCGTTACGAACTCCACCCGCCCCTGCGCGAAGTCGACGGCAACACCGCCTTCTTCCTGCCCGACTACTCGGCCACCGTCAACGGTGAAACCATCAACGGCGCAGTCGTCGTGCCCAACCAGCAGGCCCTCTCCGCCAACGACCCCGCACTCGAGCAATCCATCACCCCCACCCCCTTCCTCACCGCCCAGCAGGCCCACCTCCCCACCGCCCTTCGCTTCACCGACAAAACCGACTGGGGCCCACGCGTCGGCTTCGCCTGGCGTCCCTACGGCAACGACAAGACCGTTCTTCGCGGCGGCTGGGGGCGCTTCATCGAGACCCCCCTCGGCTTCTCCCTTGTTGCCGGATGGGCCGTCAACTCCAGCTACACCGGCTACTATCCCCAGGCCTACCAGGCAGACGGCGTCACTCCCGCCCTCTCCCTCGCCAACGCCTTCCCCGCCCCCACACTCTCTGACGGCGTCACCCCCTGCCCCACCTCCGGCACCGCCATCTGCTCCACCACAGGCTCCGCCGGCTACTACTACGCCTTCCCCATCCACTACCGCGACCCCTCCGTCCAGCAGTGGAACTTCACCGTCGAGCAGGATCTCGGACACGCCATCGGGCTCCGCCTCAGCTACACCGGCTCCCACGGCAAAGACCTTGAGGAAATGGTCGACCTCAACCAGGTCGCACCCAACAACATCGGCTACTACAACGTCTCGCCCGCAGCGCCCGTCGATCCCTCCACCAACGCCTGCATCGCAGACGGCCTCGGCAACCAGATCGCCGACCACCGCCCATACCCCTGCTGGTCCGTCGTCCAGTCCGTCGCCAACATCGGCGAAAGCAACTACAACGGACTCACCGCCGAGCTCAGCAAACACTCCGGCAAGGGCCTCCAATACGATGTCAGCTACATGTGGACCCGCGACCTCTCCGACGAGGCCGGCGCCATCCCCACCGGATTCGTCGGTTCCGGCGGCAACTTCCTCACCGACCGCAACCACCCCGGCCTCGACTACGGCAACGTAGAATACGACCGCCGCCATCGCTTCCTCGCCACCTGGCTCTACGACCTGCCCTTCGGCAAAGGCAACCGCTGGCTCACCGGCGGCGGCGCAACCAACCTCCTCCTCGGCGGCTGGGAGCTCGCCGGCGTTGCCATCCTCCAGACCGGCCCATTCCTCACCCCGTCGGAATCCACCTACGACCCCGCCAACACCAACATCCTCTCCACCGTCCTCGCCGCCCGGCCGGACCAGTTCGCGCACGTCAACCCCTACGCCACCCACCGCTCCACCGCACAGTGGCTCAACCCCGCCGCCTACAGCTACACTGACCTCACCCAGTACGCCGCCGGACAGCCCACCGGCATCGGCATCGGCCGCTTCGGAAACGCCCCCGTCGGCGGCATCACCGGCCCCGGCACCCAGAACTTCTCCCTCTCCCTCAACAAGACCGTCAAGTTCACCGAACACGCCAACTTCCAGCTCGGCCTCGCCGCCGCCAACGTCCTCAACCACCGCAACTACGAGCCACCCTCCACCGCCGTAGACCAGGCCAGCTTCGGCTCCATCACCGCCCTGCAAACCGCCGAAGGCGCAGGCCCCCGCAGCCTCCAACTCTCCGGCCGCCTCTCCTTCTAACCCATCCTTCCCAAAATGCAGCAGGCCCCCGGAATCATTCCGGGGGCCTCTTGCACTTCAGAACCTGGCCTTCCACTGCCAAAGCCCCTGTTCACCTGCCCTTGAACTCAAACTTCCCGGGAACCGTCAGCGTGATCCCCCATTTCCGGCAGAACGTCTTCGCATTTTGCACCACGGCCGGCGCGGCATTCTCTTCCAGCACCACGGCAGACAAACCGTCGGCAAATCGCACTGGCTGGAAAATATGCGCCTCCATCAGCAAGCCCCCATCGTCCGTATCCGGCAAGCTCAGATTGTCGAAACAGCTCTGGACTATCTCCCTGCGCATGTGCGGCTTCGCCTTCAAATAAAGGCCGCCCAGTTCCTGGTATGAGACCTGGAGACTGGCTCCTACCGCGTAAAAAGTGTCTTCCGGGAAATAGATCGCATCCACTTTCAACTTGTTGCTGAGGATGAAGTAGCTCATGCCATACGCTGTGGAAGCGCCGTGGGGCCTGCGACCGTAGTTCACCGCCGAAAACACCTGCTTGGTCTTCGGGTCAAACCGGCGGTTTCCCGATTCATAGCCAGAGTATTCGCCAGCCATTGGGACAGGATTCAGCACCGGCGTCATCTGGCCAATGGGCACGAGAGACTTGCCGGCCATCATGCGGCCCGCAATCTGCCGCGTCGATGGGCCCCTGGGAGAAAGCGTCACCGCTCCCTGCTGGCCACGGTTCAGCGTCGGCTGGCTCGCTGCCCATTGCGCGGGAAAGGTCACCCGGTCGTCCGCCGCCACACGGATATTGGCAGGATTCTTCTTGTCACTGTCGTCCAGAATCATCCGTCCCCCCTTCATGGCACGCTCGTACATCTGGGCGTAGCTTTCGTAGCGGTTTTCCGTCGTGAACCACGAGTCCGCCTTGAAGTTGATCGTCAGGTTCCGGCCTTGCAGGGTTCGGGTCAGGCGGTCGTAGGCATCTTCGCAAAACGCCTGCTTCTTCGCGGACGAGTAGCCCTTCAGCCGGGCTCCAAGAATCGGGTCATCCTTGAAAGCCTGGATCGTCCCGGCTCTCAAGCTCGCGCCTTCCCGGTTGATCTCGTGAACGCGCGCGTTCACAAACGCGTGTTGTACCACGCTGGAAGATGGCTCTACAGCCTTCCAGGTACTTGGCAATGGTGCACTGGCCATGCATTCCTCCCTTCCATCCGTGCAATGAATGAATTGCGAGCCCAAACAGTATGCCATGTGAATCACGTCTCGAGAAAGAGCTACTGCACATCCGTTCGCCCCTCCTCCTGCCCTCAAGAGTCAGCTCCCACCCCCCTCCTTGCCAGGCTGCCGCGTGGCCCATCCACTTCACGCGCGCGATGCGTGACATGGGGGCACCGCGAGTCCTGCATCCTCAACAGACCCCGGAACCGCAATCGAGCGAAGCTCGATCCAGCTAACCTGCTCACTTGCTAACGCGGCGAAACCGCAGCTAACTCGCTAAAAAACTTCCCCCAGAATTGCTTCCAATTAAACCCAAAACGCGCACAATGGAAATGAGATCCAAACCCCATCGAGCGCAGCGAAACCCCGCTAGAATCTGGCGGCTAGCGCCTGCTTTACCCAAAATCCTCACATAAGGAGAAA